>Ga0209403_10000082_pt1 | contig 137699 bp, 135 predicted proteins | sample ArcticOcean_MG_C_8_FD_187440 | JGI IMG/M metagenome (GOLD analysis project Ga0209403, IMG submission 187440) | Marine microbial communities from western Arctic Ocean - ArcticOcean_MG_CB11_86 (SPAdes) (version 2) | ecosystem: Environmental > Aquatic > Marine > Oceanic | place: Arctic Ocean... | reverse complement strand
CCTGCATTGGGAAAACGAAAGTGTTGTGCTGTGCTATGTGAACAGGCACGATACAGCTTACGCATGGGCAGAGCGACGCAAGCTTATGACCCATCCAAAGACTGGAGCTGCCCAAATAGTGGTTCTCAAGCAAGAGGAGCAAATAATCAAGGTCCCGGTGTACGTGGAGGAAGAAACTCCAGTTCCACCAAAGCCTCCCGCTCTTGAGGCAGTGTCCGAAGAGGAGCTCCTGGGTTATGGAGTGCCTGAGGAGAATATCGCGGAGCTAAAGGCCGCGGACGAGGATTCGATACTGAACCTGATAGAAGATTTGCCAGGTGAGGCCGCTGAGGCGGTGCTGCAGCTTGCGGCTGGTGGTAGGCCGGAACTCCCGGATAGAGCGGAAGACAAAGATGCTGACCCGTTCGAACACCCCGATGCGAAAAGGCGTTTCAGGGTTATGGAGAACGTGGAGGAGCTGGAGCAGGCGCTGGAGTACGAATGGGAAAAGTGGGTAGTTTTTCTACATCCGGCACAGAGAGATCTGGTGGAACAGAGCTTCAACGGTCCTGTCAGAGTATCGGGAACAGCGGGAACTGGAAAGACTGTCGTTGCTCTGCATAGAACAGTTCATCTGGCTCGAAAGGATGAATCGACCCGGATATTACTGACTACATTTTCGGACACACTGGCCGCACTCCTTAAGGAGAAATTACGCCAGCTGATCACAACCGAACCTCGCCTGATGGAACGTATTGAGGTTATATCCTTGGATCGACTGGCGGAACACCTGTATCCGAAGTTATTAAAGCCTGTCACTCTGGCACCTGATTCTCTAATCGAACAACTCTTAGAGGATACTGCTTCAGGCTTAGGGGAAGAGCGGCTCACTAAGCAGTTTATCACTGCCGAGTGGAAAGAGGTCGTGGATGCATGGCAGGTTAACTCGTGGGAGGAATATCGATCTGTCCCCCGAATTGGCCGCAAGACTCGGCTCCCAGAGTCAAGGAGAGCCGATCTTTGGCGCATCTTCCAAGTCGTGAAGGACCGCCTATCATCCCAAGGACTCACCACCCAGCCTGCGATGTACCAAAACCTTGCAGCGACAATATCATCTTCTGGTAGATTTCCATACGATCACGCAGTCGTAGATGAAGGACAAGACGTGAGCGTCACGCAGCTGCGATTCTTGGCGGCACTCGGAGGTGGCAGGCCTGATAGCCTCTTTTTCGCTGGAGACCTGGGTCAGCGAATCTTCCAACAACCTTTCTCGTGGCTCGCCCTTGGAGTTGACATCCGCGGTAGGTCCCGCACCCTAAGGGTGAACTATCGAACATCTCACCAGATAAGGTCGCAAGCTGATCTCCTACTGGACCCTGAGATTACCGACGCGGATGGAAACCGCGAGGACCGTCGAGGTACGGTTTCAGTTTTCAACGGTAAGCCTCCAATAGTAAAAAGGGCTAACTCCCAGGTGGAGGAGATTAAAACCGTCAGTGACTGGCTTAAGTCCCACACCAAAGGCTCCGTAGAAAACCATGAAATCGGAGTCTTCGTGCGTTCACACAGGGAACTCGATCGGGCCAGAGTAGCAGCGACCAACGCCGGGCTCGAGTACCTAGTTCTCGACGAGGTCGTCCACCCTATCGAAGGTAAAGTCTGCCTGGGTACTATGCACACAGTCAAAGGCCTGGAGTTCAGGGCCGTCGCCGTGATGGGGTGTGACTACAACGTTATTCCGTCCCCCGAACGTATCGAAGACGTCGCAGATGAGTCGGACCTCGTTGAAGTAATGAATACCGAACGGCATCTTTTATATGTGGCCTGTACAAGAGCCCGCGACTTCCTGCTTATTACAGGGGTAGATCCGGCATCAGAGTTCTTGGATGATCTGGAGATGCGATAAACGACTTGAAATGTCCTGCCCACGGAACGGTGCTAAGTGGAAAAGAAGTACTGGTCTTCTATGGAATGCCGACGCGCGCCAGACTCGGATATTGTCGAAATTGACTATAGGTTCTCTCACCGCGGTCTCTGGTGTCACACGTCTCCCGCAGTCTCGCCAATGGCATCAGCTATCTATAGGAGGTGACGGTAATCGTCTTGGCCATCTTTTTCTTTTAGTAAAAAAATCCGCTTGCGCAAGTCTTTAGGCTAGGGAGCGAGATTAGTTTCTGTCATGTGCAGGTTACTTTCAGTAAGGTAATTTTCATAGTGAATGAGATGCTAATTTATCACCACTGAACAAACATCGGCATTACTACATGAGTATATCCGCTTTTATCTACAGAGCGAATTACACCTGGGCTAGAAGCACTAGTCATTTCAAATACTATTTCACCTTTATCTAATACATCAAGAACATCGGCTAGATACTTATTATTAAATGCAATACGAGATTCTTCATCCACAATTCCCTCAACTCGACCGTCAATTTCACCTTGATTGTCTCCTAGTTCCTCTGCTCTAGATGAAATTGCTAATCCTGCTCCATCATCATTCTTATATATCTGTATTCGCAATATACCGCTTCCATCTCTAGCAAATATTGATGCGGTTTTCACCGCACTTGAAAACTCTGAATGATCCATCACAACTTGATTCTTATAATCATCTGGTATTAATGTTTTATAATTAGGAAATGCCCCGGGCATTAATTGAGAAACTATTTCAACTGATCCGATAACAAACAATGCATGAGTTCCGGCTGAAGTAATAGTAAATTCTACTGGGTAATTATCCGAATTAATCAATCTTCCTATTTCATGCATAGATTTGGCAGGAATTATGAATTCCATTTCACCGTTTATTGAATCAATCAATTTGCCCTTATATACTGCCAACCTAAATCCATCAGCCGCAGCAAATGTGAAATCATCATCTTTAACTTCAACCTTTATTCCTGTTAAAACCGGACGAGAATCTTCTGTAGCAGCGGCAAAAGCCACATAATTAACAGTTTCTTTTAACAATTGCGATTCTATTTTTATAGTTGACCCATCATTAATAGTAGGTATAGGAGGGAATTCAAATGGGTCTGTACCGTTAATATTAGCCTCGAATCTCCTACATTTTAATGTAACGCCTAGCGGTTGTACTGTTGAGGATATATGAATTCTGTCATCAGGTAACGAATTAATAAAATCAGACAAAAGGCGAGCAGGTATTGTTACTTCTCCTTCCTCGATAACCTCAGCCCCGATTTTTGTTGTTATAGCAATATCCAGATTAGTGCCGGTAAGTACTAACATACCATCAGACGTTGCAATTTTTACATTTTGTAAAACCGGTAAATTACTACGAGATGCAACTGCACGTCCTACAATTGCTAAGCCTCTACTTAAATTTTGTTGTAAACAAGATACTTCCATATTCTACTCACATTTTAGTTAGGTAAGTATATGACTGTCAGTGTATACAGTCAACGATACCACTATATATAGTTAGTTTAATTCATCAAAACACTAACAATGTATTTTTTTATTATCTAATAACATTAAAATGTATTTCTAGAATAATTTCATCATCTAGACTTAATATAAAGGGAAACCTTGGCTTAACCAAAGAAAATTCTTCCCACGTAATTGTAGTACTCGCCACTCCATTAATTTTTTCATTCTCGAAATTTAAATTTGCGCTCCAATTTTTATTGGCAGTAATATTTGAAATAGTTAAATTCCCATCTATAATTACATTAAGAGATCCGGATTTAGGTAAAGGCCAAGTAAGATTAGTAATATTTGTAACATCGAAAATAACATTATCTCCTATGCCGCCAGACCTTTTTACCCATCCATCTCTCTTGTTTTCATCGCTTTTAAGTGTTGTCACGTCAACAACAATAGATGATCCCGGCATTACTTTACCTTGGTTGGTAAAAAATATACTGCCCGAAATATTGCTAGTTTCTCCTACAGCGGTTACTGGTAAATTCACTCCCGCAAATTGTTCACCAATTTTATATATCCCTTTTGATTCGCTACTAATAATAATTTCAACGTCTTTATATTCGGAATGCGAGTCAGTTGATACAATTGAATTCACTGCTGTGGTATTAGTGGAAATTTCTTCATTCAGGGAATTTTTGAGTATACCATTTTCTAGTGATTCACCTCCAACTGAAACATTGCCAGAAGAATCACAGGCATAAAAAGTTGTTAATAGCAATAGGAAAATTGAAATTGTCAATTTATTTTTAAACATATTTATTAAAATAGGCTAATGATTTTGGTCTCAATTTAAATTTAGTTAACAGTTATTTCCCCTACCATACCTAAAGTTTCATGAGGGATGCAGATCAATGTATAAACACCAGGTTTATCAAATGTGAAAATCAACTGTTCTGAATTTCCACCGTCTACTTCAACATCAATCCCCAAATCATCAACTACGAATGAATGGAATTCATTTTCGGATGTCAAATCAAATTGTATTATCTCGCCTGTTTGAAAAACCAGATCCTCTGAAATAAAGGCATATTCTGCATTAGCATCTTGCATAAGAACTTCAACAATTTTATCGACTGCGACACTTGGTTTTTCAACGACAGTATTCTCACTAATAGAAGATGGATTACTTGACATGGACGGAGCAGGCGCAAGAATAGTACCAGACGAAGCATTTGAAAATGCAGGTGCAATTGGAGCCGGTTTTACTTCATTATGATCTCCTTTCGGGGGAGTACCGTCGCCACAAGCAATACTTGTGATTAAAAGTCCAATTAAAGATACATAAAACAAATAATTTCTCACAAAATGCTCCTTAGTCTAATCATTCTATTTATAATAGATCAACTTAATTGTAATTGGTGATAAGTTTCACATACTAAGCTTAGCACTGCATATTTTATTGGGTCAACGAATAATTTGTTACAAAGTACTATTGTTCAGTTTTAGGTAGACATCAAAGGCTATTTTTTGACAGCTTCATCTGAATATGTAGACTGTAATGCGACCTTAACAGAAGAATTAACATTAAATGAGCGGTGACCCTTAATCTGAGCATATTTTTGCAAAATTTATAATTAATTTTAACTGCTTGTGTTTACTATCTTGTTTTATATTGGCTACAATTAACTTGTACGGATTGTATTTGCTACTACTCAGTAAGATTAATATAGGAAATAATCACAGTGATTTTACGAATAATAGTTGCGTTTTGTGCCAATCGTCCTCTTGTTGTAATTGCTATTTGGTTAACAATTTTGGGTCTATCTATTTATTTGTCTGTCAATTATTTGGAAAATGCCTTATCTGGTGGTCAAGGAAGTACTATTGAACAAGAGTTTCATCTCGCCAAAAAAATGAAAGAGGCAAAGTTAGCACTTCCAAATGTCAAGTTAGATAATCAGGAAGAATCTCAAAATCAACAAGATATAAAAAGCCCTAATGATGAATCAGGATCTGATAATCTTCTAATAGTCACATCTAATTCACACGTTTTTCCTTCAGAAGAATACATATTTGCTTTGAATGGATATTTTGAAATTGTACAGCAAGAAATAAATAAACTAGGTATAAATAAATCTATTGGTATTTTGAATGATTATTACGTAACTCCTTCAGAAGATGGATCAACGATAATGATATCTACCCCTTTTGTTGAAGAAAACCTTATTGGTCCTCTAGCACATTTAAATGAAGATTTAAGTAATGATGATTTCGGTTTTTATTTTGTAGGACTGTCTGCTATAACTCATACTTTTGAAGAATTGGCTGAAAAAGACTTAGTGACTGGAGAAACTATAGGTATATCTGTTGCTATTATCATTTTAGCTCTTGTATTCGGATCTGTAGTTTCAGCGATAATTCCGATAATTCTTGCTTTAGTTGCTATTTCTATTTCTATTGGAATGGTTTCTGTATTAGGCCAATTTGTTGATTTAAATGATTTTGTACCAAATATTGTTTCCATGATGGGATTGGCAGTTGGAATAGATTATTGTTTATTTATTTTGTCTAGGTATCGTGAAGAAAGGGCTACTGGATTAGATAAAATCGAAGCTATTGTTTTAACCGGTAGTTCTGCTGGAAGAGCTGTGATGTTTAGTGGATTAACAGTTGTTTTAGCACTTTTAGGAATGTTCATCATCCCAGAAAAAACTTTTCAGGCTTTTGGAGTTGGTGCTATTGTAGTTGTATTTGTGGCAGTTTTCGCGGGGGTGACTTTATTGCCGGCTATAATCGGATTATTAGGAGATAAAGTTAATTTAGTATATGTGCACAGGAAATTCACTCTTATTTTATATGCTGTTGCCTTTTTAGGGGTTGTTTTTACATTGGGTGTTGGCCCTAATTTGTTAATTGCTTCAGGGATAGTAATAGGAATACTAGTTCTTTTATCTTTGCTCCAAAATTATGGGTTTTTTTTAAAATACCTTTCTCGTCAAGAAAACCCACAAGAAACTGAAGACGGATTTTGGAATACGATTACCCTTCATGTAATGCGTCGGCCAGTGATAAGTATGGGGATTGCCGTGGGATTCTTACTGATTTTAGGATATTTTTATTTTGATTTGGAAAAAGGTACTACAGGCATTTCTGCGCTACCCGATGATCAACCCGTAAAAATTGGATTCATACTTCTAAATGATAAATTTGGGTTTGGCTCTAATGAATCGGCAGATATTTCTATAGATGCTGATATTCAAACCGATCAAATCAGAGCCGCGATTTTAAAATTAGAAGAATTTATTATAAATGATGAAGGTTTTTTGGACCCGGATGTGAAATTGTATTCATCGGTTAATTTTGCCGAATTATCATCTAAGATACCTGGTGACCCACAAAACCAGATTGCTTTGAATTCTATTAAGAGATTAAGAAATGATTTAATTCCAAAAGCTTTTTCTGGAATCCCATTGTCAGAATACACTGTATATGTTGGAGGGACTACCGCGGAAACAGTAGATGCAGTGAAGATGACAGACGATTATTTTCCACTAGTATTGGGAATAGTTTTAGGCCTTAGCTTTTTACTGCTATTGATTGCCTTTAGGTCGATTACAATTGCAATTGCATCTATCATAATGAATTTATTATCAGTAGCAGCGGCATATGGACTATTAGTATTAGTTTTTCAATACGGATTTTTAATAGATATATTTGGTTTTGTTCAGGTTGATCAACTTGAATTTTGGTTGCCGTTATTCATGTTTAGTATTTTATTTGGACTTTCTATGGATTACCACGTATTTATGCTTAGTAGGATTAAAGAAAATTTTGATGAAACTGGTTCTGCGTCTGGTTCTGTCGCATTTGGACTTAGAAAAACCGCCAGTATTATCACAGGTGCAGCATTGATTATGGTTGCAGTATTCGGAGGATTTGCTTTGGGGGATCTTTCAATTTTCCAGCCAATGGGATTTGGGCTTGGGGCAGCAGTTCTTATAGATGCTACTATTGTCCGATCAATTTTAGTTCCTAGTGTGATGAAACTTTTGGGTGAGAAAGCTTGGTATTTTCCTGTTTGGTTAAATTGGTTGCCTAATATATCTATAGAGGGCAATACTAAAAAAAAAATTAATAAGTAGAGTTTGTAAAACATGAAATTGACTCTTTTAGGAACATCGGGAGCTTACCCAGATGTGGGAGATGCTTGCTCCGGATATCTAATTCAATCAAAGTCAAATGCTATATTGATTGATTGTGGTAGTGGAGTTTTTTCAAACCTACAGAAATTCATTGATTTTAAAAGTGTTGACGCCATTTTTATTAGTCATATGCATGCCGATCATTTTATTGATTTGATTGCTATGCGATATTCTATTAGATATGGATCTATACGTGACGAGATTCCTGTTTATCTACCATTGGGAGGTGTTGCTCAATTAAATAGTATAGCTAGGAATCTTTCTAGTACAGAGTCATTTTTCAGGAACTCTTTAAGGTTGAATCAATATAAAGAATATGAAAAATATCAATTTGGCGATATTATAGTCACTCCATTTGAAGTTGAGCATTCTGTTTTATCTCATGGCATGTTGGTGGCAGATGGTGAAAAAAAAATTGTTTATAGCTCAGACACTGTTTTTTGTGATTCTATAAAAAATATGGCGAAAGAAGCAGATGTGTTGTTGTCTGAAAATGCGTTAGGTGGGGGAGCTCCCATTAATGAACCAATAAATCATTTATCGTCTAAGGAGGCAGGTATGCTTGCTAAAATTGGTAGAGTAGATAAATTGATATTGACTCATTTCTGGCCCACAAGCAATCGGGAATTATGTAAAGAAGAAGCATCAACAGCTTTCGATGGTGAAATTATTATAGGGTCATCTGGTATGACTGTATCGATTTAAATTATAAAAACATTAAGGAATTACTATGTTATTTTTAATTATTAGCACTCCTGCAGTGCAAAGACCATCCGATGTACTGTTACAAAGACGTAAATTTTGGCCATGGGCTCAGACCCAATTAGATAAGGGACTCGCACGTGAATTTTATGCTCGAACAGGTAGAGGTGGAGTGGCCATATTTGATGTTGATAGCAATGACACTCTTCATAGATTGCTTAATGAATGGGCGGACATTATGCCAGCAACTTTCGAAATATATCCTTTACTAGATACAACCCAAATAAAGGCATTTTTAGGAAACAACGAGTAAGATTTAAATGTTTTTTTGTTTATAACTACTCTAAGGATCCTTCCGTTAATTGACGAAAAGATGTTCGGTTAGTTTGTTGGTTGGGCGTTTCCGTTTTATCGGTGCAACCTTATGTATAGTTATTCGATCATCAACTCTTTAGCTGGTAAAAGGTGAGATTTATGATGTGGATCAAGATAGAATCATAATTGTTTGGTCAAGTATGTTGAAAATCATGCTAGGATGGCTCATTATCACACAGCAGTACAATACTTGTAAGATTAGATTCTGAAGTAAAACTTTATTAAAAAGGACAGAGATATGAAAGTTACTGGCGTTAAAACTTACGTGATTGAAAACGAACCTGTAATTAGAAACCCAGATATTGTTCATAGTGGCGGTCAAGATGAAGAACGGTACGTTGGAGGTAAATATTTTCTTATTTTGGAATTATCTACAGATGAAGGAATTATTGGATTAGGAGAAAAGCTTACGGGAAGTTCTTTCTATGGAAAAATGACTTGGAGAGATTTTCAATCTCAAATCCAATTAGTTCATGAAACTGTTGAAGCTTTTGTAATTGGTCAAGACCCGTTTAATATCGAAAAAATATATTACGATATGTATGCAGGCAGACATGATTATAGATTGCCGAGTTTGCATTACGGAATGGTGATTTCTGGAATAGAAATGGCTTTATGGGATATCGTTGGAAAAGCTAACAATCAGCCGATTTACAATTTGCTTGGAGGTAGATGCTGGGATCAACTTAGAGCTTACGCTTATATGCCTCCTATACCCGACGGTAAAGCTGAAAATGCTGGGGCAGTAGCAGAACAATTACTTAAAGAAGGCAATTCCGCTTGTAAATTCGATCCTTTTCAACCCATCACGGGAGTCCCTAGAGACATTAGTCTGAAAGAAATTACTTATGCAGAAAACATTTTTAAAAGTATTAGATCAGCAGTGGGGAATGAACTTGAAGTTGCTTTAGGTACTCACGGACAGTTAACTACTTACAGTGCAATTAGAGTTGCAAAAGCTATAGAACCCTACCAACCTTTTTGGTTTGAAGAGCCTGTTTCACCAGAGAACATAGATGAGATGGCTAGAGTTGCAGCTCACACTAGTATTCCAATTGCTACTGGAGAGAGGCTTTCAACTATTTTTCAGTTTTCTGAATTATTAAGAAAACAGGCGGCTCAGATTATTCAGATTGATATTGGTCAAGCGGGAGGAATTTTAGTAGGTAAAAAAGTTGCAGCTATGGCAGAAGCAAGCTATGCAGTGATTGCTCCACATATGTATTGTGGGCCTGTTGCTGCTGCAGCAGCAGTTCAAGTATCAACTTGCTCCCCCAACTTTATGATTGCTGAAGCCAATCAAGGTTCTTTACATAAGAAAATTTTTAAAGATCCAATAGTGTTTGACAATGGATATATTCAAATTCCTACTGGTCCTGGTTTAGGTGTAGAGTTTGACCCTAAGGTGCTAGAAAAACATATCGTTAGTTAATAAAATTTGCCTAAGTAATCTGATTAATAGATTCTCAAGTGGTGCGGATTGTATCTTTATATCAGATCAAGAATCGATAGCCAGAACATTAAAACCAGGAATGGATATCATTATTCAAGGTAAAATCACCAATACTGATAAGGTCTTAGGAATTAACAGAATAGTTTTTAAATCCTGTGAATTTGTAGAAGGTAATTAATCGTTAACAACCAACTTAGTAATATTGTCTGAATGTTTCTCTGGAGATTCTCCATTCATTAATCTTTCTAAATTCTCAATAGGCATTTCTTGAATGTTAAAACCCTAGTTTATGGGCGAGATCTTGGTCTGTGGGTTCGATCATAACTGACCCATCAGGTAATATTAACGTTGGCACTCTTTGTATTCCATTATTTAGTTCTGTGATGTACTTGGCGAACTCAGTATTTTTATCAACATCTGTCCAATCATATTGAATATTATTTTGGTCTAAAAACTTTTTTGTTCTGTGGCAATCACTACACCATGTGGTCCCAAAAACTTTTATTTTATCCATGTGTGCTCCCGAATCGTTTTTATATTTTACCCATTTCTTGTAGTACTTGTCTTACTACTTTCATTCCTGCAATTGAGGCAGGAACTCCGGCGTAGACTGAGGTGTGAATTAGCATAGCCCGTAATTCGTCTGGGGTTACTCCATTATTAATGGCCCCTTTTGTATGCAGTGCTATTTCATTCTCAGCTCTTAAAGCGAACAATACGGATAAAGTTATTATACTTTTAGTCTTATTATCTAGAATATCTCTAGTCCATACCCCTCCCCATGCAGATTCAGTGATAAATTCTTGGAAAGGTTTGTCGAAATCAGATGCATTAGCGAATGACTGATTTACGTATTCTGCGCCAAGAACTTTTTTCCTCATTTCAAATCCCTTATCAAATTGTTCAGACATGAAATTCTCCTTAATTAGTTGCCGGATTTTATAAAATCTGAGATACGTTCAGCAATAGCCATCACGGTTACATTAATGTTGGCTCTCACGCATTCTGGCATAATAGATGCATCAACTACTCGTAAGTTATCAACGCCATAGACTTTGCCAAATTGGTCTACAACCGCCATGTTGTCTGACTTAGGCCCCATTTTATTTGTACAAGATATGTGATGGCCTGTAGTTACATCTTTTTTCATCCAAGCTTCAATAGATTCATCAGAAATTAAATCTTCATCAGATGGAGTCAATCTTTTTTCTATCAGTTTTGACATTTCGGGGTGTTTTTCAAGGCCTACGAGCATTTTTATTCCATGCTTGAATCTTTGTATATCTTCGTCTTCATTAAGATAATTGTAATCCAAATAAGGTTGATCTTTGTAGTTAGAGGAATTTAATTTCACTTCACCTTTGCCCTTTGCAAGATTAATACATATATTAGTTTGCATTCCTATTGGGTTGGATCTAAGCCCACCTCTTTCAGGTCGATCACTTGCTACCGCCATCATGTATACGATCATGTCATTTTCTAGATCAGAATTTTCCGCGGTATATCGTAATGTAAGCTGTATTCTTGGACCTAGTGGATCTAATTCTATTTCCGGTTTGGTTTGCCATGTTACGTATAACATTGGATGATCTGCTAGATTTTGACCTACCCCAGGCAAATCTTTTATTGTTTGAATATTGTGTTCCGATAAATGATTTTGAGGACCTATCCCAGAAAGCATTAGAAGCTGGGGTGATACCACAGCCCCAGCACTTAATATTATGTTTTCGGCCTCTAATATAAATGTTTCCCCTTCAGAAATGGCTTCAACTCCGATTGCTTTCGGTGTTTCGCAATTTGTGTCAAATATAATTTTTTTTACGTCAACATTGGGCTTTATTGTTAGATTTAATCGATGCCTAGACAATCCTAGGTACCCGATAGCAGTCGACCATCTTATGCCGTTCGGATTATTTAAAGGAAGGGGCCCAACTCCGGTGGTACCTGGTGCGTTAGCGTCCTCGCAAAACGGATGACCAGCATCTAAGCATGCTTTTTCGAATGCATTTGAGCCTTCTAGCCAAGTTTCTCTTGGAAAACGATGACATATAATTGGACCTTCACTTCCGTGAAAATCTCCCGGATCTTCCTGATAAGTGGTATCTGTTTCAATTTTGTTAAAGTAAGGGACTAGTTGTTGGTAGTCCCACAAGTCGTTTCCCGTTTTAGACCAATTGTCATAGTCTTCAGGGATTCCTCTCAAGAATATCTGTCCGTTTATAGCGCTAGAACCTCCAGTTACTCGGCCTCTTGGGACAGAAATTTCGGCGTCGTCAGTGCCACGTGCTGTATATTGCCAATTGTGGTCACTTGTTGATATTTCAGTACCAGTAGCATATCCGAATTTAACTTCATCAGGCAAAGATTCTATGTCAGGATAATCTGGGCCAGATTCGAGTAATATCACTGATTTGGTCGGATCCTCGGTTAATCTAGACGCTAATATGGATCCCGCGGAACCTGCACCAATTATAATTGTGTCGTATTTCATTTCAATAATTACCCCTCAATCTAAATTATGTAATTCATAAACTTGAAGTTTTAATTTATTCTAATATAAAACTTTTAAGTGCTTTTGGATCGATTTCCAAACCTAACCCGGGTCTGCTTGGCAAGGATATGACTCCATCCTTCGGTAATATAGGTTCCTTGTAAAGCTTGCTAACATTTTCAGCGGGACCTGTAAATTCCTCAGAAAACTCATGTGGCCTTACTGCGTTGGTAACAGTGGAATATAAATGAAGGCTAGCCATTGAATTCGCGCCCACACTGGGACTGTGAGGCATCACGATTTTATTGTGGACTACTGCCATTTCGTATACACGTATCATTTCGGATAATCCCCCAACGTTAAGTACGTCCGGTTGAAGTATATCAGGATTGCCAAGAGCAATAAGATCTCGAAATCTCCAGGCTGATATTTCCTGCTCGCCAGTAGAAACTGCACAATCAAGGGCATCTACAACTTGTTTCAATCCAGGAAAATCATACTGAGGTAACGGTTCTTCAAAGTGTGCTATTCCTAATTGTTCAAATCTTCTTCCTTGTTCAATTGCTGTAGGAACGGAATATCCACAATTGGCATCAAAACTTAATGGACAATCGTCTGGCAACCATTCGCGACATTTTTGAAAAATCGCCAAATCTTTTTTAGGATCTGAATCTTGTCTGTAATCTCTCCAATCCATTCTTACTTTGAAGGCCCTATATCCCTTGTCATATCCTTCTTGAATTTCTTCTAACATTTCTTCAGGGCTTTTGCTCCACCCATTGCCACGGCTCCAATAAAGGGGTATATCAGTTCTTTTAGCGCCGCCCAGTAATTGGTATATAGGCAAATTGGCTGACTTGCCTGATATATCCCATAGGGCAACATCAATGGATCCTACAATTTGTGAAGGGAAACGTGTTGCTTGCTGTCCATCCCCTAGGGTAAGTAATTCCCAGATTTTCCGAGGGCGTGTCGGGTCTTTTCCGACAAGAATGGGTTTTATCAATTCCTCAATATAGGCCCTAGTAACTGCCAAATTTCCTGAACCTCCCCCTTCCGAAATTCCAGTTATTCCTTCGTCTGTATGGATTTGTAAAAGGAGACGACTAGGGTTACCTGTTAAAGCTCGAGCATTTTGCTCCTGAGGAGGCCGAACCCGATTTACGATGATGTCAGTAATTTTCACTTAGCCACCTTTTTCCTTTGATAATATATTTTTGATAATAAAATAGCAAAACAATCTGGATATGTATCAATATAATGTTTTACCAATGTGAAAATCAAGGATGTCTTGACCTGTAAATATGATAGGGGTTAACTAGTGAACTGTTTCTTGGTTAGGTAGTCAGATTTAATTTTGGTCTTTATTTTTTAAAAATAAATAGGCAACGCTTGCAGAAACTATTCCAACTGCAGATCCGATAATTACTTTGAGAGGATGATTTTTTGCTGTGTCTAATGCTACGTCTAATACGGGCTCAGTTCTTTTTGAAATAGCCATTTTTAATTCATCTACTTGGGCAATTATTCTGTTTGATATACCTATGCGTTTTAAAATATTAGTTACTTTTTTGCTTAACTCTTCTAAATTGTCTGCATATGTTTCCCATACTTCCATTTCAAGTTTGCTACCTTTTCCCATACCTGAATGTTGATTAGGGTCAATATTTGCAAATTTCCGAAGCTTAAGTTCAACAGCTTCCGGATTTCTATATTTATTTGGAAATGGAGTTTCGTTAGGGTTACGTAATTTTCTGAGATGTTGACTTAACTGTATAATGTGAGGACTGTTAGACCGTAGCCTTCCGTGGAGAAGATAAGTATAAAGGGCGAGTATTGTTTCATCTCGTTCCCATGAAGGTATTTTGGCCAATTTAATACCCCTTTTTAATGATTATATGTGAAATTTACCTAATTTATAGTAATTCTGCAAATTTTTTAGTAGTTACTTATGAGTTATAATCAACTCGTTCCTAAGTTGGCTATATTAAAAAGAAAGTTTTGAAATCATAGATAATTCAGTCATAACAATAACCAATTCTAAACATTTAGATACAGTAGTATCGGAAGCATTTGCTTATCCTACAGTCAGTATTGATATTGAAGGTAATGGGTTTTTCAGGTATCCGGAGCGAGTTTGTTTAATCCAAATTTCTTTTAATAGTAATGCATATTTAATAGACCCTATTGAATTGACTTCGATCAATTCTTTGGGAGATTTATTATCACATTCTTCTATAGTTAAGATTTTACATGCAGGTGATTATGACATAAGAAGCTTAAATAGAGATTATGGGTTTAAGTTTACCAATGTTTTTGATACTAGCATCGCGGCAGCATTTTTAGGCTCTGAACGTTTGGGCCTTGATGCCATACTTAAGGAGTATATTAATGTAATAGTCTCTAAAGATAAAAAATTACAGAGAAGTGATTGGACTATTCGTCCTTTAAGTGATGAAGCAATTGAATATGCAGCGAATGATGTGCTTCATTTAAAACGTGCAAAAGAATCTATTACTGCAAAATTAAAAGATTTAGGTAGATATTATTGGGTTGAAGAAGAATTTGTGAGATTGTCTGATATACGATTTAATCCTAAAAATGAACAAACGGCTTTTTTAAATGTTAAAGGTAATAGTGATCTGAATGGGAAAGAATTGGCTATTCTAAAGCACTTGTATGATTTTCGAGAAGATATAGCAATAGGCCGTGATCGTCCCCCGTTTAAAATAATATCGGATTCGATATTGGTTGAATTGGCTAAAGATCCGTATAAGGATATTACGAAAATTTTTGGCATTGGATCTTGGTCTCGCACAGATAAAGCTAGTCAACTGAAATCCGTAATAGATCAAGGAATTAATGCCCCTGCTATAGAGAGACCTTCTCAAAAAAAAGACAAACCGAAATCATTAAGCAATAAGGAACGAGAAGTCGCCAACTTAAGGTTACGATCTCTTAAAGAATGGCGAAAAAAAATAGGAAATTCTTTGAAATTGGATCCCAGTCTTCTTTGGCCAACGGTTAGCTTGAATCGATTGTCAAGATTTCCTGATTTATTGGAGCAAGAACTTGATCAGCCTGAAGTTAGAAAATGGCAAATTAATGAGTTCTATGACCCTATAAATATACACCTAAAGCAATTGGACTGATTAGATATATAAAATCATAAGTGACAGATGTGCATAGGTAAGTTAGGGGACCATCGTTAATGATATATGCTATTGTAATTCAAACGTTATTGATATGTCTTATTTTAATGACTTACTATTTTATGTTTAAGAAAATGAGGCGATATTAGTTCCAACTTAAAAACCAATCTACTATATTTGTGCAAATATCAGAGCAGTTTTTACCGCTAGTGCATTTGTATCCATGTGACTATAAACAGTTTCGTTTTCTTGGTAGTTATATTGATGGAATTCAGTTTGAAGAAGATCGGATTATTTTAGTTGAATTTAAGTCAAATAAGAGTAAATTATTAGTGAAACAAAGACATATTAGAGATATGATTTGAGACGGACAGGTTGAGTTCCAAGTAATTCAAATAAAGTGAGGACTAGGTTATGAGTTTATTATTCTCCGAGATAATTATAAGAGGGGAAAAGATACGAAACCGAGTTTTTGTTGCTCCTATGTGTCAGTACTCATCTGAAAACAGTGACGGTGTTCCGACAGATTGGCATATGGTTCATTTGGGAACTAGGGCAGTCGGTGGTGCTGGTTTAGTGATGGCAGAAGCCACGTCTGTATCTCCAGAAGGTAGGATTTCACCAAACGATTTGGGGATTTGGAATGATCAACAAGCTGAACAATTTTGTCGTATAACCGATTTTGTTACTTCTCAAGGTGCCACTCCTGCTATTCAATTGGCTCATGCCGGAAGGAAAGCTTCACATAAGCGTCCTTGGGAAGGGAACGATATGTTGTTTCCTTCGGATGATCAAGGATGGGAAATAGTAGCTCCAAGCTCTATCCCTTTCCAAGATGATTGGGCTACACCTAACAGCTTAACTATTGAAGATATAGATCGAATAATTGGACAATTTGTAGAGTCTTCTAAAAAATCAATTGCTGCAGGATTTAAAGTTATTGAACTTCATTTCGCTCATGGATATCTAGCATGTGAATTTATGTCTTCGTTGTCAAATAATAGAAAAGATGAATATGGAGGTTCTCTGAAAAATCGATGTAAATTTCCACTTGATATAGTTACTTCAATAAGAAAAGTCATTCCAGAGTCAATGCCTTTAATAGTTAGAATTTCTGCTACTGAATATGAAAATGATGGCTGGACAATTGATGATTCAGTAGAATTGTCCGGCTGGTTGAAAAATTTAGGCACAGATATGATTGATTGCTCTTCAGGAGGTAATTCTTCATCGCAAAAATTAGACACTTACCCCGGATATCAGGTTCAATTTTCACAACGGATACGTAAAGAAGTAGATATTTTGACCGGAGCCGTTGGTTTGATTACACATGCGAACCAAGCTGAACAAACCCTTAGATCTGAAGGTGCTGATGTAATTTTGTTAGGTAGAGAACTGCTTAGAAACCCTTATTGGCCTTTGCATAGTCAAGTTCAGTTGGATAATCAAAATTCATTATGGCCGGATCAATATGTTAGAGCCAGCAATTTATAATATATATTTTAAAAAGGATTTTTTAATGAATAATAAAATTTTGGAAATATCAAGTGAAGTAGGTAATCTTTTGAAAGAGAAAAACCAAACTTTAGGCATTGTGGAATCTTCAGCAGGAGGTATGTTGTCTGCATCTATATTGGCGATACCGGGTTCTTCCGCATTTTATTTAGGTGGAGTAGTTGTCTATACAAAACGCTCGATATCTGGATTAATGAAAATAACTTCTGCGGATATGCTTGGAATTAGATCTTCAACTGAGGAATGTGCTCTCCTATATGCAAGAAAAATTAAAAATCATCTTAAATGTGATTGGGCTTTAAGTGAAACTGGAGCAGCTGGGCCTACAGGTAATAGCTATGGGGATCGTGCCGGGCATACTTGTATAGCTGTTAATGGTTGTACTGTTAGCTCGAAAACAATTGAAACTAATCAATCTGATCGAAAAGAAAATATGTATTTATTTGTCGAGAATAGCTTATCGTTTCTTTATGAATCGCTTCAAGCATGTAAATAATAGAATTAAATATAAATATTTGATCTAGGTTTGGATTTGACCTGTTCAAGTTATTGGTTAATTACAGTAGAGGCACTATAATTTAATGTGTTGAAAAACCATTATATTGGACAGGAGATTCGAATGAAATTTTTTACTGGTCTTGCTTTACGGAGATCATCAGTCACCATTTTAGCTTTTATGCTGATTCTTATATATGGTGTGTTTACGTTTAGGTCATTGCCGGTAGAAATATTACCCCGTATTCAATTCCCTTTATTAACAGTAAGTGTCAGTTACCCAAACGTTGGCCCAACAGATATTGTGGAAGTTATTACTGAACCACTTGAAACTAAAGTTATGGGTTTGGATGGAGTGAAATCAGTACAATCAATTACTTTTGAGGGCTCGACTCTACTGTTAATGTTTTATGAATATGGAATAAATATGGATTCCGCGAAAAAAGAAGTGGAGGCGAGGTTGGTTTCACTGAACCTGCCAGCAAATGTAGCTCCACCTATTGTCAGGAAACTAGATCCCGGAGCTCAGGCTATTATGGAACTTAGTTTTGTCACAGATGGTACCATTGAGAAATTGCAAAATGTGGTGGCAGATGAAATTAAACCGGCAATTACTTCTATTGATGGTGTCAGTAGCGTTTCAATAAATGGAATTCAAGAATTTGATTTAGTTATTACTGCTAGCACCGAATCCCTTGCTCAATATGGGATAACTTTAAATTCTTTGTCAGAAGCGTTGACTAAAATGACTTTTTCTATGCCATCGGGATTTTTATTTGATTCTAACGGGGTAGTTTCTTTGAGGACTGCACATTCTGTGTCTACAATGGATGAATTGGAAAATTTGGCGGTTGCGACTTATTTTAATGAAGGTAATAATCAACCAGTGCTATTGAAAGATGTAGCTACCGTTGAGTATGTTCCATCTGCAACAAATTCAATATCGAGGACGAATGGAAATCCTAGCATTGGGATTTCTGTATTTAAAACCCCTGAAACAAATACTGTTGATGTGTCAAAATCTATATTAAATGTTGCCAATTCGATTTCTTCTTTATCTGGAATAGAGGCAGTAGTTATTTATGATGCTGGACCAGATATAGAAAATCAAATAGACACACTATTTACCGAGGGGATTTTCGGTTTTCTATTTGCGGTTGCTGGCGTATTTATTTTCTTGCTAAATATCAAACCAGGTCTTGCTAAAGGATTATCTCTATCTTTAAGACCCACTATAGTTATAGCTTTAACTATTCCTGTGAGTATATTAGGTGGCGTGTTATTGATGGGATTTACTGATCTGACGCTCAATGTTATGACGTTAGGTGGATTGGCACTTGCTGTAGGTAGAGTCGTTGATGACAGTATTGTTGTTTTAGAGAATCTTTACAGACATATACAGCTAGGTGAAACTAAAATGAATGCTGCTTTGTCTGCTACAAGTGAAGTTTCTGCTGCTATTACTTCCTCGACTTTAGCAACCATTGTAGTGTTTGCCCCACTAGCATTTATACCTGGATTGGTAGGCGAATTTTTCTTACCATTTTGTATAGCAGTATCTTTTGCTTTAATTGCTTCGTTGGTAGTATCGGTTACGTTTGTTCCTGTTGTTGGTTCGTTTCTTCTTAAACCTGGAGATATGGTTACTGATGATGAATCAACGACTAGTTCACTGACTTATTTGCAAAAAACTTATAAGCCCATGTTGATTTGGTCTTTACAACACAAGATTTATGCTTTGCTCATAGCATTTGGATTGACTTTAGGAAGTGTAGCATTACCGGCTTTCGGTTTAATTCCAATAACTTTGTTTCCTGCTGGAGGAGCTAGAATTTTGACTATTGATATATCCGTTCCTCCTATGCTGACACCTGAACAGAAACAAGCCAAAGTTGAGGATGTTGAAAAAGAATTAAAAACCAGACTTAATAACGGAGAGATAGAAAATTTTGTCACTACTATTTCCGGTTCCGGTTATGCAGATTCTTTTGGTCCACCGGATCCTAATGGATTTGGCGGTTATGGGAATATATTTGTTCGTTTATCATCTTCGGCACCAGAAAGCATTACGGAAGATTTAAGTAATATGTTTATATCTGAAAGTTATGGTACTCAATATGAAATAGAAGAATTGAATTCCAATGGCCCTCCTCAAGCCGGATTAGAACTTAAAATAATTGGCAATAGTTTAATAGATATAACAGAAGTTAATTCTAAATTGCTTACTGCACTGAATGGAGTGGAAGGTATTGAAAATTTAGAGTCTGACTTGACGGGCACAAGACCTGAAATGGTGTTGGATGTCGATTCAACTATGTCAGCTAAAATAGGCTTGACACCTCAGCAAGTAGCTGTTGCTATTAGTGCCCCGATGAGAGGGCAAGACATGGGAGATTTATTAATAGATAATCAAGACACTAAATTGACTTTAAAAATAATCACATCTAATAATGGTCAGGGATTAGAAGGATTTCAAAATATCGTCATTAATGGTCCTTTGGGATCAGCTATTATCGGCGATTTGGTCGAAATAAAACAAACCGATTCTCCTATAACAATAGCTAGGACAGATACTAAAAGATCGGCTACAATTACGGGTAAAATAATACAAGAAGATGCTAGAAGTATTCAGGCAACTATCGATTCTGCTATAGCTGGAATCACATTACCAGTAGGAGTAGAAATAGTTTCAGGCGGTATTTTTTCTGATATAGCAGAAGGATTTCAAGATATATTTTTAGCAATGGGTATTAGCGTTGTACTAGTGTTTTTAGTGGTAGCTGGTAGTTTAGGATCTTTGCGAAATGCACTAGTGATATTGCTGAGCTTACCATTGGCAGCGATAGGGGCTTTAGCTGCATTGGCTATTACTGGTAGAGCCTTAGGCTTGCCTGCTATGATGGGGTTGTTGTTGTTAATAGGATTGGTGGTTACTAATGCTATTGTACTGATAGCTTTTGTTCAACAATTAAGAGACACTAATCTATCAGTTAGAGATTCACTTATTGAAGGTGGATTGGTGAGATTAAGGCCAATTTTAATGACTGCTGTTACCACTGGACTTGCATTGCTTCCCTTGGCTGCTTTTGTTGGTAATGAAGGTGGAGGTATTATTGGAGAAGACTTGGCCACAGTCGTGATTGGTGGTTTGGCAAGTTCGACGTTTCTCACATTGTTAATAGTACCTATTGCTTATGAATTTATGCATGAAACTGGGCCGCGTATTTTAAATAAAATTTTTCGGAGAACATAATATTCTCGAATGTTAATGGCTCAAGTCAAGTCCCGTAATTGCAATCTTCAATCTCTACGCAGGCGGTACTAGGAAAACAACGTATATTGCCTTCGTAATCGGGCGAATATAATAATATCTCAATCATTAAGTCATCAGCGTCAAATATATGGATTGTAAATTCAAGCAGTTCTTGCGTGAGCTTAGTGTTGTTGACTATAGCAACAGATAAATTTCTGTTTCCAGATTTATTTAATGTCCAATCATATTCAAACTCAACCTTCCCTAAAATGTGTTGTAGATTCATTTGATCCATCGTGAGACCATGAAGGATGCCGGTCTGCTGCATCGTTGTTTGTCACACGAGTTTGGTTGCTTCCGTCTGCATTCATAACGTATATTTCTTCATTTCCATCTCTATTAGATTCGAATGCTATTTTTGATCCATCGGGAGACAATTCTGGTTGAGATGTAACGGTAGCAGTAGCAGCATTATCACCCAAACTACAGCCTACAAGTAGGGTAATTAATCCCATCGATAGGATGATAAACTTGTTCATTACTACCTCTATATTATATAAAGTCTTAATTGTAAATTCACTGGTTCGCGGTTATGGTGGAATCCAGGTCGTTTAAATACATTTTTTTGATAATTACACCAATTTATTCTATATTCGCACAAATTTTTGCATACGTGCTCCATCCAGTGTTTCTCCTACGTATAAACTTCCTTCGGAATCTATTCCGATAGCATGGGCAGCGGTTATATCTCCATGGGATAGTGTGCTAGAACCCCAACCACCGAGCCATTGCCCGGTTTTTGTCATGATTTTTACTCCTGAATTTGGGCTAGCTACGTTAACATCATTTTCCTGGTTTGCACTTATACCTTGTCGGTGCCCTAGTTCTGCTATATAGGCTTCGCCATTTTTACCGAGTACTATTTGATTAGGCCTATGAACACCTTTCCATTGAGAAACATATTGGCCTTCTGAAGTGAAAATTTGTACCCTATTGTTTTCTCTATCACATACGTAGACTAGCCCAGTGGGGTCGATTGCTACTCCGTGAGGAAGCATAAATTGTCCTGGCCCTGTACCCCGTTCACCCCAAGATCTAATTAATTTGCCTTGAGGTGAATAATGGTGTACTCGAGAATTCCCATAACCATCACTTATATATATAGATCCATCTAATCCGAATGCCAAATCGGTAGGTTTATTGAAAGGTTCACCGCTTTGCTCTATTGAAGGCTTACCGGGAGTTCCTAAAGTCATCAACAAATCTCCGGTAATAGACCATTTGCAAACGGTGTGATTTCCAATATCTGTTGTCCATACTGATCCGTCAGGACCTATTTCTACGTGATGAGCTGATCCGAATTGGCCTTCTCCCCAATTGTCTATAATGTTGCCTTCTTTATCTAACACAATCATTGGGTGGTTACTTCTATTATATGCAAATATTCTGTCAGCGCTGTCTACCGCAACGCCAACAACGTGATTCCATTCCCACCCTTCGGGCAATGGGGCCCACCCAGGAACACTTTCATATTTATATTCTCCGTAGCTCACTTTTAATGCTTTTTGTGTCATTTAGAACCTCTTCAATTGATTTGTTATGTATTCACCCTCGTATAGGGGCACATTGTACCTTTTGAATTAAAGTTTGAAAATCATTTATATTTGTTGACATAGAATTATGCTGAATATACTCTGTTATGGAAGTCGGTTTAAATTAAAAAGGGAGATTTGAATGTCTAATTATACTTGTGGTGATTGTGGTATGGCAGTTCATAATATTACGTGCGGTAAATGTGGTACAGAATTGAATCATGCTACTATTGAAAAAGATGATGGCACTAGTGTTGGTATAGCGCAATGCCCCAGTGGATGTGGCAAAATCAAATCACCTATGTGTTGTGGCCACGATATGGCTGCTTCCGCATAATTCTTTTAACCAAATGAGGGAATTATCATTTCCTCATTTGGTTAACCCACCCCCAAGATGTTTTCTTGTATGTACATGATAGGCGAATATGTTCAATTTAATTAATCAATATTCATATGTTGTTTTTATGTTTCTATTTTTGCTTACAGTATGCATAGTACTTCCGAGATTTTTATCCTATAAATTTATTGGTCTGATTTTGTTAATCATTGTTTTTTCAATGATATTTTTTCAGTATTCTCAACGCAATAAAATTGTTAATACGATTGACACTATTGAAAGCTTTAATGAGATTAAGGGCGATAGTAAACCGTTTATAATTTACGTTTATTCTGATCTTTGAATCGGTTGTCTATCTATAAACCCTGTCGTGGACAGATTAGAATCGAAACTACATAAAAATGTAAGATTATATAGAATAAATATCCATAGTAAATCTGGGATTTATTTGTCGGAATTGATAGGCAATAGGTCGGTTCCTACATTTGTTTTGTTTGATCGATTTGGCAATCCGGTTATGATTAATCATAAGGTTCCGAGTATGGTAACAATTAATGAAGCTTTGGGATTATCTATTTCAAATTAATTTATGCCCATGTTTATTTTGCTTAATTGTAAGAGATACTACGGACAATATTGCACATAGAACGGCGAATGAAAGCAATCCTCCTCCAAATCCTCCTAGTATGTCGGCGCTTACTCCTAAGAGAACTGGACCTAATACTCCACCAATTTCTCCAAACGTAAAATATAAACCACCAGCTGCTCCTGTTCTTGATATTCCCGCATGATTTATAAGAATCAACATTAATATAGGCATTATTCCACGTGAAGAAACACCTTGAAGGGATAATATTGGGTATAAAAATATACCGTCAATGAATATTAATAATAACGTTGTGATAGAAGCTACTATGAAACATATTAATAATGTTTTAATGAATCTTTTTTCATTAATAAATTGAGGCAATATTAAGGTTGATAAAGCACCCATTGCTACAGGTATTGTAGATAATAATCCGGATTTCGAGGAAGAAAACCCTTTATCCAATAATATCTCGGGCATCCAATTATTAGTGCCGTGATTGAAGAGAAATGTTCCTAGTATTATTAGTAAAGTTATTTTAATTGCCGGTATTCTAAGCAAATCTGGAAATACGGAAAGATTTTTTAAAAGATTTTTATCGTTTTCATTTAAGTTTGTATAAGTGGGTTTTTCTTTTGCAATAAATAACCAAACGATCGCTGATAATAATGCGATGCCTGAGAAAGTCATTAAGGTTAGTCTCCAACTGTATCGAAAAAGAGGCATTAAAATGCTATTTGATGAAGATAACACCATAATTCTACCGATAGCAGGGGCGGTTAAATATACTCCCATTGCTTTACCTCGGTCAGATTCGTTAAACCAAATACTGATAATCTTGGGGGCACCTATTGAAATGAATGGACCACCTATACCGAAGACCATAACCGCTATAAACATTGTAGTAAAATCGACGGAAATTGCTCTCAACATACCAGACAAGGCAATCAATCCAATACCGACTGTTAGTGTTGTTCGAACACTGTACCGATCGATTAACAGACCCGCTGGAACAGATGTCAGTATGTAAATTAGAGGCCATGCTCCTAATATGATTCCCATTGCAGAACGGCTTAATTCAAGATCTGTGCTTATCGGACTTATGAGTGGAGGAATCCCTCCAGACACAATCCCAAAAGATAAATAGGCTAACCATACCCCTGCAAGCATCACCCATTTATATTCTGAACGTTTTATATACATACTTATCCACAATTGATTTTTATATATATAAACAGATAGTGAAATTTCTAACAATACTGGTAGGGTGTTTTTCGAGTGTATATACTTATCAATAAATGAATGTGAGGAAAATAATATGGCTCAATTTAAAGTCTATGTCACAAGATCGATAGTACCGGCTGCAATTGAAAAGTTGAAAGATAATTTTTCTGTGGAAGTATGGAATGAAAGTACACCCCCACCTAAAGAACATATGTTAAAGGTGGTACAAAATTTCGATGCTATTTTAATTGAGGCAAATGACGTTATGGACGAAGAGATTTTAGCCGCGGCATCGAAATTAAAAGCGATAGCTACGCGCGCGGTTGGTTATGACAATATAGATTTGAATGCAGCAACTGAGAGGAAAATAGCTGTGGGTAATACTCCCGGTATTTTACATGAATCATGTGCCGATTTCACGTTTGGATTGATGTTAGATTTAGGACGTAGAATTTCTTATGCTAACCAAAAAGTCATTTCTGGGGATTGGAAATATTTTGATCAAACCCCATACTTAGGAACAGATATCTATGGCAAGAATTTAGGCTTGTTAGGATTGGGGCTTATAGGATCAGCAGTCGCAAAAAGAGCGAATGGGTTTGGAATGAATATCAGTTATTTTTCTAGGTCTCGTAAGAAAGACTTAGAATTGAAGTATGATTTACAGTGGCAGCCTGAATTAGATGATATGTTAAATACGTCAGATTATGTTTCCATACACGTTCCATTAAATCCTGATACTAGGCATATTATAGGATCCCATGAACTTAATGTTATGAATAATCATGCTTTTTTAATAAATACATCACGGGGAGGTACTCTTGATCATGATGCTTTAAGGAAAGCCTTGATTGAAAAAAGAATTGCAGGAGCCGCCCTAGACGTAACTGATCCTGAACCTATATCAGAATCTGATCCATTAGTAAAAATGAGTAATGTTATTATTACTCCGCACATATCAAGCGCTAGTTCTGCAACATTGCAGAATATGGGAATTATGGCCGCGAATAATATCATTCAATTTTTGAACACCGGAAAGATGATTGCCTGCTTAAACCCATCTATTCTGGATTGACATGATAACGATGGCACTTTTATATCGGTATTAATGATCATAATAATGAAATTGATATTTCTTGTATGGTTATTTCCGAATAAATTTATTCATCATAACCTTCTACTGTAAATCCTTCAGTGGAAGCGGCTTTTTTCCTGATTTCAGCTACAGGTTTATATTCTTCAGAATTTCTGAACGCATCCATTTTTTCTTTGTTGGGAAATTCAAGTATTACGATTCTGTTTGGATGCCAACTAGTGTTATCGGAAATTATATTACCTCCACGGACTAAATATTTTCCCCCATATTTTTTGATAATGCTTGGCACTTGTTTCATGTATTTGTGATAAGCGTCCCAATCCTTAACATTGATACTGGAAATTGAATATACGGCCATTTTGTCTCCTTATTTAATTATTCGACAATAAACCCTTGCCTGGAAATACATCCATCATAGTTTGATCAGAAATTAATTGAACGCCGTTGACAATCACATTATTGATTCCTTTTGGTTTACTTGTAGGATTGTCGTATGTAGAGGTGTCAATTATTGTTTTAGGGTCGAAAGTTACTAAGTCAGCGTCTGATCCTATTTGTATTCTTCCCTTTTTTTTGAATACAGGTGCTCTTTTTTCGAGTCTTTTAGCGGGCATAATAGTCATTTTTTTTAGAGCATCAATTATAGATATAGAATTTTGATTTCTCACGTATTCTCCTAATATTTTTGAATATGAACCAGATGTTCTAGGGTGACCCTTGCCATTTTCTATAATGCTATCTGTAGCTATCATTGTTAATGGACTAAGTATAGCTTGATTTAATGCATCATCGGGAGTCGAAAATGCAATTACCCAACCACCTAATTCCCGATAGTTATTAAAAGATATCTCTGTTAAAAATTCTCCTGTTTCAGGCCACATAAGTTTGTCGTAGGAGATGCCATAGTGTTCTTGCCACCCATCATCGAATAAAGGTGATTCGATTTTTGTCATTCCTGCATTGTATGGATAACATTCTGTAGTAACATCTATTCCGGACTTTTGAGCCCCTTCAATCATATCAAGTAACACAGGCACTGCTTTCATTCCGGTACTATTGATGTGTACTACGTGTAGACTAGCGCCAGTAATGGCTGATGCGGCAATCACTTCTTCTAATGCTTCTATAGAATTATTAGGTTCTATATGTCCTTTTCCTCTAAGGTGTACATGACAAGAAGCACCATATTCCGCAGCTATTTCAAACATTTCAATAACTTCCAGTTTAGTACAAGCTCTTGTGTAATCTAATCCAAATCCAACAGCTAAGGCACCTTCCTCTAATCCTTTTTTGATAAGAGTTTTTATTTCAAGAATTTCGTTATCAGTGGCTTGTTTTCTTCCGGCATCTCCTGCCGGTAAAAATATGCCAGGATCCTTCATCACCTGCATTCGTACAGGAATATGCCCAATGCTAGCCCCAAAATTTATTCTAGAATTACCTTCCCATTTGTTATAAAAAGACGGGATGTTTGCAGTTCCTACTTCTAATTCTAAGGTCGTAGTTACCCCATCATATGCTTGTAATTCGAATATTTGGGCATCTTGTGGGTGACAATGTAAATCTATAAATCCCGGACAAACAATATCACCTGCAGCATTGATGTATTTTTGTGCAGATAATTGAGAATCGGTTATTTCTTTTATTATGCCACCCGAAATTCCAATGTTTTTTATTGCATCTAATCCTGATTCAGGGTCGATTACGCGACCATTTGTTATTCCAAGTTCATATTTCATAAAATTTAATCTCCTATGGATTTCGGGTCGACCATTTCAAGAAATTCTATATACTGACTTTCTATTAATGGTCGGTATTTTGCCCCTGCTTCTATAATTTCCTTCGGTATATTATTCTCTTTTCTTCCGGGAGACATTATTTTCTCGTCTTCCCATTCAAGGATTACTATGTTTTGTTCACCCGGTAAGGTGTATCCATTATAAGAAACAGTGAAAGGACCTCTGAGGCCAGCTTTACGGTATAGTTCTGTTTGGTTATATACAAGTTTTGCTACGTTGGCAGCTTCCCCTGGTTTAGTTCTGTAGACTCTCCTTAATTTGTACATTTTTATATCCTTATTTAAATAGAATTGTGGAAGTCTTTTGCTCCCTTGTTTAACCAGGTTAACCAACTGAATCCGATAAATTTTGCACCAACATCAATATAGCTCTTAACATTATCAACATTGCAAAGAGTCCCTGCATATTTTCCACAGGAGTTTATTTTATTGATTGCTTCAGTAAGTGTTTGCTGTACGACTGGTAAATTAGCACCTCCGGGAAATCCCATTGTTTGCGCTAGATCCCCTGGAGCTACAAAAAAAACATCAATATTGTCGACTTCTAATATCTCATCCAAGTTATTTATAGCTATAATATCTTCAATTAATATAATAACCATGGTTTGATCATTTGCCTTTTTGAAATAGTTTTCAACTCCAATTCCTTGTCGACTTGTAAACGATCCTCGGTTACCTAAAGGTTGGAATTTAGCTGCATCAACTACAGATAAGGCCTCATTTTTTGTGTTAACGTGAGGTACAACAATAGATTGGGCTCCTAAATCCATAGTCCTGTAAATCACCGACGGTTCATTTTGGTGAACTCTGACTACTGAGGTTAACCCCCATAAATCACAAGCCCTAGTTAGGTCTGGAATGTCTCCAAAATCCACTGGACCATGTTCTCCTTCTATCCATATTCCATCAAAACCTAAAGGGCCAAAATGCTCTATTAAGTCAGGAGTAAATGGGCCTAATGGAACGGATACTACATTGCCGTTATATAGGCTGTCTTTTGCTTTGTTCATTCGCATTTCAATCATAAGATTTCCTTAATTAGTTAATTGTTTAGAACATTTTTTCCTTATCCACTATATTGATGAGGCTTTTGTTTTCAGCAAACCTTTTGGCATTATTGAAAAGTATTTCATACCTTCTTTCTGAGAGGTTTTGCGCATCTGCAACTGCAATATGAGGTGTAATCAATACATTGTCCATTTGCCATAGCTTGTGTTTTTCAGGTAATGGTTCTGTTTCGAAAACGTCTAATCCGCATCCGGCTATTTCATTAGATTCTATTGCATTGACTAGATCATCTAATTTGCAAACCATGCCCCGTCCGATATTAATGAAATAAGCAGTTGATTTCATTTTTTGAAAAGACTGTGAATTGAACATAAATTCAGTTTCTGGTGTGTGAGGCACTGTACTTATAACAAAATCTGCTTCAGATAATAAATTCATAAGATTATCAGGAGTATATATTTCAATTCCAGGTATTTTATATTCTGGCCTTGGGTCTATGCCGATGACTTGCATGCCGAACTCTTTGCATAAACGGGCAGTTTCATGGCCGATACCTCCCACCCCATTAATTAATGCGGTGGCCTCACCTAGATGAATGTAAGGGCTTTTTCGAGCTTGTTTATCCCATTTTTTTCGAGATTTTGCTTTTTCAAACCATGGTAATCCTCTAGATAAAGCTAAGACGAACATCATAATATGATGTGAAATATGATCCCAATAAATCCCTCTAGGGTTAGTTATTACTAAGTTATGTTCGCATAATTCCTTATAATAGTATCCGAAAAATGGCCCCGCATCTGGATTATGTAGCCATTTTATTTTCCTAGCTAATTTTAAAGATTCAGGTGGGATCCAGCCCATGGCTGCATCTGCATCTTTAATCATTGATTTGGCTTCTTCATTGGTCTCAGGAGAATGAACGTCATATTCTGGTAATGAATCAGATAGTCTTGCGGCGAACTCTTTTTTTAATTGATCCTGTGGAGGCATGAATATAAATTTTGGCATATTTAGTTCCCTTCTATACACTGTGTCTTGATATCGTATTTTGTAAATTAATATTTGAAATATAACATTTTTATCAGGAACATAATTGCTGCATGAATAAAAACACTAAACTATTTCCATATCGAGGATGGCTAATAGCATTGGCTTGTTTTTTAGCATCATCGATCGCGCTTGGAGGAGTGCAATATTCTTTCGGTAATTTTATAGGTCCATTGGAAAGTGAATTCGGCTGGTCTAGAACTCAAATAGGGGATTCCTTATCATTGCTTGCTGTCGGGACTGTTATTGCGCCTTTTGTGGGTAGGTTAATTGATAGGCACGGATCTCGGTTTATTATGGCGGGTTGCCTTCTTGTTTTTGGAATAAGTTATCTGGTTAGACCATTTATGACAGAGTTATGGCATTGGTATGCTGTCAGTATATTGCAGGCATTTACCGTCGCCGGTGCCGCTATGATTCCTCAAGGTAAATTAGTGGGATTATGGTTTCCTAATAACACCGGTAAAGTTCTTAGTATTACAGCTATGGGAAATAATTTTGGAGGAATAGCAATACAGCCAATGTTAGGGGTGGCTGTAGCTTTTTATAGTTGGAAAACAGGATTTCTTTTATGGGGGAGTATAGCTATAGCTCTATCTATATATACCGTGTTTGTAGTTCGTAATCCTCAATCTATGATAATTGACAATGACAAATCAACAAAATCTGATAATGGTGCTGTTGATCATAAGAATTACACCGTATATGAAGCACTAAGAATGAGACAGTTTTACGCAGTAACTCTTAGCATACTATGCGGAACGTTTATGTATAACTCTTTATTGCCTTCGATTGCTCCCCATCTTATTAACAATGGTGTTTCACAAACTACTGCCGTGAGCGCCGTGAGCGTTTTTGCTGCTTTTGGAATGTTGGGCAAATTTGTTTTTGGCATTGCATCTGATAAATATGGCGCCAGATTGATGCTTTTCGTTGATTTTATAGGTCTCGCTATTTTTACGTTCTTATTAATTTATATCGTTGCGGGTTTTCCAATGTGGGTTACGATAGCGGGGACGGGATTTTTTTTAGGAGCTTTTGGAGCCTTACATTTGTTGTTAGTAATTGATACTTTTGGGATAAAACATTTTGGATCCATAATGGGAGTAGTGATGATAGCTAATTTTGTTCCTTTGTTAGTAGGTCCTAGAATAGCGTCACTTAGTTTTGATGCGACTCAATCTTACGAATCGGCATTTATTATTACTTCTGTAATTTTTATGATTGGTGCTATATCTTTGATTTTCGCAAAACCTGAAAATGCCAACCATTTGATTGACGGAAAACTATGATGGAAAAAAGAAGATTAGGACGAACTGAACAATATAGTACTGTAGTTAGTTTTGGGGCATTTTCGATCGGAAAATTATCGCAAGACCAAGCTGATATAGCTATTCAAATGTCTTTAGATTACGGTGTGAATCATATTGATATAGCTCCAGGATACGCAGAATCAATGGAAAGAGTAGCACCTTGGATGCCTGAATTGAGACAAAAAATGTTTTTAGGATGTAAAACTCCTATGAGAACTAGAGATGATGCATGGCGCAATATTGAAGATATTATGTTAAGAATGAACGTGGAATCGTTTGATCTGTTTCAGTTACATTCGGTTATTGACTTGCACACTTTAGATTCGGTGACTCGCTCAGATGGCGCTTTGCAGGCACTAATTGAAATGAGAGATCAAGGATTGACTAAGTGGATAGGAATTACAGGTCACGGTCCTACAGTAGCAGAAACCCATATAGAAGCTCTCAATCGTTTCGATTTTGATACAGTTATGTTTCCTGTTAATGCTACTATGTATCGAAACTATAATTATAGAATTGTTGCAGAAAAACTGATAAAAGAATGTAAGGATAGAGACGTAGGAATTCAAACTATAAAAATGATTGCTCGAGGCGGATGGGGTAATGCGAATAAAGATTGCTCCACTTGGTATGATCCTTATAGAACTCAAAATGAAATCGATGAAGCTTTATGGTGGCAATTGTCCCAGTCAATTCACACTGCCCCTACATGTGGGGAATTTAGTTTATTAGGTAAAGTGCTTGATTCAGCTAACCGATTTGAGAACTTGTCTAAGGAAAAACAAGAAGAAATCGTGTTGTCACGTCAGTCATTTCACCCAGAGCCGAAGTTGGCAATATTATGATCTAGGGGTATCGGTATTGACGGATACTTGATATTGTTTTTGATATTGTTAAAACAACAAATATTGAAATTATTCCTCCCATTATCATTGTATTCCCAGCTCCAATTTGGGATGACATAATTCCTACATGGAAGGTTCCTATATTATTTGCACCCATAGCGCAAAACGAATGGAAACTCACAGCTCTACCACGCATATTATCAGGTGTTGTCAATTGGACGGTGGTTTGGCGAGTTGTCATTCCTATAGCATCGGTAGCACCTAATCCACTTATTATTGCTCCTCCAATTATTAAAGTGAATACGGCATTTAAATTTAAAAATTGAATTGAACCAAATCCCAATAATAATATGGAATAAATCCCGGTTGCGTAAAGGACTAACATCCCCTTAGATCTATACTTGGCTAGTCCTAGTACTAAAAAACTGCCCGCAACCCCACCGATTGAATTTGCTGCTGATAAAGGTCCAATAGCCCAAACTGATTGGCGAAATAGTCTATCAACTATCAATGGCATTATTTCTCTATAAAAACTAACAACTGTAACTCCTATATCAAGAGCATATAGTCCAGGTAAAATAGGGTGGTTTTTTACGAATATGAAACCCTCCCAAATTCGCCTTAGCATAGATGCGGATTTTGTATTTTTGTTTGTTGTGGCTTTGTTATATTTTAAGTTTATTAAAAGTGGGATGATAGTAGCAGGTATTGAAAATAATATTGCAATCACAAACGCAGCTTCTATTCCAATCAGTTCATATGAGATTGAAAAAAATAATGGAGTGATTATTGAGCTGATTTGAAAGGTAGCCGTATTTGAGGTAACAGCGTGCATCATATGTGTGGCGGGTATTACATTAGCGGTTAATGCAGATCTTGCGGGGCCTCCCATTGTACTGGTCAGTCCTAATATTCCTACAATTACATATATGTGCCAAGGATTTAATTTATTTGTAAATAACAATAATGCAGAGAATCCGATTAAAAAAAAACTAAAAGATTGGGTTAATGCAATAAGTTTTCTTCTGTCCATTTGGTCTGCAAATGCTCCTCCAAATAATGTGGCAGGCATTTGAACTGCGAGTTGAACAAGTCCTAATAATCCTAATTGAATGCCTGATCCGGTTTCTTGGTAAAACCAGACTCCAAATATTAGAATCCTCATTTGCATAGTTACAGAAGCTGCTAATCCTGAAATCCATAGCAATCTAAAGTCGGGAAAACTGAAAGCCGACCATGCTTTGATTGTGTTGGATGGGAGATTGTTTCGTGTCAATTAATGTGCTTTTGAGAATATTTAACCGGCAAAATTATAGTATTTCATTATGGTACCCATTTGTGAGCGACGCTTGCTCCTCCGTCCACCACTAAGGATGCTCCAGTTATAAATGCAGATTCACTGGATGCGAAGAAAAGTGCGGCATAAGCTATGTCATTTGGGTGACCCATTCTGTTCAGTGGTTGCATTGTAGATCTTTCAAAATTTATTGAGTTGTCGTTTAGATCCTCCCATATCACACCGGACATTTCGGTCGCGATTGCTCCTGGTTGTATGGAATTAACTCTGATGTTATATTTCGCATATGCTAGAGCTGATTTTTTGGTAAGCATATTCATCCCACCTTTTGAAACATGATAAGAAGTTGATGATGAGTCATTTGCTCTAGTATCTAACACGGACGAATTGTTGATTATGGAACCCCCACCGTTATTTATCATGTGTGGTATAACATGCTTAATGCACATGAATGCACCCTTTAAATTAATGGCTATTACCTCATCAAAAACTTTCTCGTCTTCTTCATGGGGATTTCCTAACCCATGATTGTTAATTCCTGCATTATTGAATAAGATGTCAATTCGGCCATATTTTTCAATTGTTTCGTTAACAAGATGTTTCACTTCATCGTTTTTAGAAATGTCTGCCTTGATGAAGATTGAGTCACCTCCATTTTTACGTATGCGAGAAGCAACATTCTCTCCGTTTTTCGTTCTCCTCCCCGATATAATTGTTGTTGATCCTTCTTTTGAGAAAAGCTCAGCAGTTGATCTACCCATACCAGATGATCCTCCGGTAATGATGGATACTTTGTTTTTAAGTCTCATAATATTTTACCCATTGCGAATTTTACATGTAACTGGTGCTTATCTATTAATGTCATGTTAGCATTTCATATGTTTGGTTTAATAATATTTGGTGAATATAAGAATGAGTTCTTTCCGTAAAATTATTTTTTATTGCGCGGGTTTTTTGTTTTTAGGAATAGGCATAGCTGGCTATATATTGCCAGGTTTGCCTGGCACCGTATTTTTGATTTTATCAGCTAGTTGTTTTTTACGTTCAAATGAAAATATGTATAAATGGGTGACTCGTCATAGAATGTTTGGATCGTTAGTGCGGGATTACATGGAAACGGGTTCGATGCCAAAGCGTGCCAAGTTTATTGCTGTCTCATCTATTTGGATTTTTAGTGTCGTTTCAGTTTTATTTGCTCCGTATAGGTGGTTTTTCGATGTTATTGTTTTATCACTTGCAATAATAGGGACAGTTTATATTTTGTCTCGCCCCACTTCCGCTAAATTGTAAAAAGTTTATGCTGATATGTTATGTCAAAGAACGGAAATAGTGATTTGAGGATCTGATTCTCCTTTTTCTAAGGCTTTAATAATAGTATATGCGAGGTCTTTTGCAGATTGAGGGCTTAGTTCCACCGCTACTCTTGCACCTACTCCTTTTGAAGGATTTACAAAGTCTATATTGATTCCATATTCCCATGGTGCGCTAAACGGATGATCATAGGAAACATTCGCTTTTTTTAATTCAAACCAACCTTCTCCGCTTTTGCCGCTGCCATTGATGTTCGTTTGCTCACATATCATAGTACACATTAAAAAACCCCCTTAACGTACATTTTTTTCTAGAAATTTAAATATTTTTCCCCAAGCATCTATTGCTGACTTTTGGTGATATATTGCTCGGTCGTAATATAGAAATCCATGGCCTGCCTCAGGGTACCTATGAAATTCGTAACTTTTTTTAAATTGTTCGAGTTCTGATTCGTGCTGATTTACTTGTTCAGGAGTTGGACTTTTGTCAAGATCACCATATAATCCAAGTATAGGAGCCTTCAAATCTCGGGTAAATTGATTCGGTGATATTGGTTGTTTTTCTGTTAGCTGTTCAGGTTCCATTATCACATTTCCTCCCCAACATTCTATTACTCCATCAAATATATCGGATTTACAACCTGCTAGGAAAGCTTGCCTTCCACCGGAACAAGTTCCAAATACTGCGGTTTTGCCGTTTGATGAAGGCAGGCTTAAAACATACTCTCCTGCTGCTACTATATCTGCTATAGCCTGTTCATCTGATACTCCTCCGTCTGATCGTACAGCAGCTGCGACATCTTCCGGAGTTCCTTTCCCTTCTCTAGAATAAAGATCTGGGCTAATAGCAAGATACCCGTTGTGAGCAAACTTTCTGGTAAATTCTCGATACAATTCATCCCATCCGGGTAAATGGTGTATGAGCACTACTGCGGGGAAAGGTCCTGGACCTTCCGGTCGAGCAAAGTATGTGTTTATTGTGTCTCCGTTATGTCCTTTTAATGTGATTGTATTGGCGATCATTCCTTCAAATTGATCAGTTGTATACATTTTGTAACTCCTTTATAAATTTATATAAATATTCCAGATCCAACTCCACCCCCAGCCGCTATGGATTCTCCGGTAATAGCATTTGCCTTTTCTGATGCCAAAAACGTAGCTAAGTTCGCTATGTCGGTTGCATCAGGCATGAGTCTTGTATCTAAGCCTGAAGTTGCGTTTAGGATTATTTTTTTTACTGATATTCCTTGTTTTTTTGCTTGTTCCTCGTACATAGGGTCACTACGTTCGGTTTTAGTAATGCCGGGGTGGATTATATTAACATTAATTCCGTTAGGAGCTAATTCTAAGGATAGCGTTTTGGTTAAATGGATAAGGGCAAGATTTCGCATGCCGCTAATAGCACCTCCGCTTCTAGCTGCTAGTCCACCAATATTAATTATTCGACCCCATCCGGATTCAATTAAATGTGGCGCGATTGCCTTTGAAGCCCTTAAATACCCTACTACTTTGGTATTTATGTCATCAAGGAGTTCTTCTGGGTCTGCAGTTTGTAACGGACCCATAACTAATCCACCTGGGGCAGCTGCGTTATTAACTAAAATATTGATCCCATTTAATGCGGATATGGATTGATTCACAAATGAATTTGTTTCTTCGGTGTTTCTAGTGTCAGCCTGGCAGGCAAATACTTTTACTGGCCATGTTTGAGTTATTTCATTCGCTGTTTTTTGAACAGCATCTAGTGATCGCGAGCATATGGCTAAATCCATTCCTTCAGAAGCAAATTCAAAAGCAATCGCTTTGCCAATTCCTCTGCTAGCACCCGTTATTATCGCTTTTTTACCTTTTAAATCTAATTCCATGTCTTTATTATTTATTCTCCTTGTATTGCTCTTATAACTTTTTCGCCTTCTTTTTTCCAAAAATTATATAAAATGGTTATATCTGTGCCTATAGAGAAATGTCGAACCCCCATATCTAAATATGCTTTGGTTTCATCTGCTGAGTTGATTTCAGCTCTAGGGTGAACACCTTTTTTAAGCGCAAGTTCAAAAGTCTTCTTTTTTGCAGCTATTACTTCAGGGTCATTCATTTGTCTAGGTTTACCGATGTTCATTGAGAAGTCAGCTCCCCCCCATTGGACCATTTCTACGGCAGGTTCTTCAAGTATTTCTTCTAGATTATCAACGGCTCCTTTTTTTTCAATCATGAATGCTAGTACGATGTCTCCTATATCATCCACGTATTCTTGTGAACCACCATATCCCATGTATGAGTTTCTCCTAGTGGCTACTCCGTATAATCCTCCGTGGTCTGGATGGTCAGGTCTTGCAGATTTAATACATTCTCTTACTTCTTCTATGTTTCTTACGTCGGTAAATAACACACTATCGTAGCCCGCTCCAATTCCTCTTTGTGCTAAAAATGGCATGAGGCTTTGGTCAATTTTTATCATACTTCCTAAATCGTATAATTCAGACGTTCTGCACATATTGTCAAGATCATGTAAATCTGAAGGACCGTATTCTGCTACAAACTCAACATAATCATATATTCCAGCGTGCCCAATGGCTTCGATTTCGGCAGGCCATACACTATGTATATGTGTACTGAGTGTTGGTTTTCCCTCATTTAATTTTTGGCGAATATTATTTTTCCCTATCATTATGATTTCCTCCATATTTGTTGTCTTAATGTTTTAACATTACTGTTAACACTTATTTTTATTAGATTATCAGAAATATGGAATTTAATTCATTTATATTGTCATGTTTGTAATATATTGTTTATTTAATATATGAGCATATAATGTTCGGAGTATGTTATCGCCATTTTAATATATCGATGTTGGTATGGGGAGTATCAGAATAATTAGTATGCGATTTTTACCGTTTCCTTTCCAGTTTCTTGGAGTTCTATTATTAAGTATTTGTATTTTCATATTTTTACTAGGCATGTCTGCAAATTCTAGGATAGAAACACGAAATGACGAAGAAATATTTGCTTGGGAAAAAGCGTCCTTATGGGCTTGTCCTCTGCATTAACCTAAATGATTAATTAATTTAATAAGCAGGAATATCTTTGATGAATGAATTGGAATATAGCAGAAAAACTTTTTATTGGCATTATGCTTGGGTTATTGTCGTAATTGTTGCTGGCGTGCAAATAGTGGGGACATCTATAAGAATGGCTTTCGGGGTTTTTATTGACCCATTGGAAGAATCTTTTGGTTGGAGTAAGTCAGACATAGCAGTCGCATACGCATTAACTAGTATTGTTTCGGCTTTCGTATCTCCTGCGGCCGGATATATGGCAGATAGATTTGGTGCGAAAATAACTATGTATTTCGGTGTAATCATATTTTTAGTTGGAATGATATTGACGTCTTATATCTCACAATTGTGGCATTTTTGGTTGTCTTATGGAGTGGTATTAGGAATTGCACAGGCAATATTTCTAGTCCCATTGATTCCGGCAGCCATGCTTTGGTTTAGACGGCACCTAGGTTTGGCAATGGGTTTGATTATGTGTTCTTGGGGTGTAGGTCCAGCTTTAGCTACTCCAGTTATAGCCTATTTGATCAACTTAGTGGGTTGGAAATCGGCTTTTATATATATAGGTGTTGTTTCAACGATACTTATGTTAATGATGACATTTATTTTTAAAAACAGACCTTCAGATAGAGGAACTTTTGAATACGGAACCCTTGAAGGAGACGAACCTTTAAGTACTCATGCTCCAGCTGGAGTTTTATTGTCAGAATTTCAATCCCATATGCGGAAAACAGCAGCTTTTTGGAATATGAGTTCAATTCATTTTTTGGGATGTGTCGGCCATGCCGTGATTTTAATTTGGCTAATACCAATGGCAACAGATAGAGGTCTTGGCCTTGTCTATGCAGCTTCAATTTTTTCTATGATGTCAATTATTAGTGTTTCTACTAGATTGGCAACGCCGATTTTATGCGAAAAATTTGGTGTCAGAATTGTTATGACCATATTTTATGTATTACAAGGTGTTCCAGTATTATTATTGTTTTTCACAGGTATCCCTAATATTTTTGTTATTTTTGCAATAACATTCGGTATTGGATATGGGGGTGAAACGGGAGGATTTCCGATATTAAATAGAAAATACTTTGGGCATGCTCCGATGGGCTCTGTTCATGGGTTTCAAATGTTTGGTGCTGGACTTGGTATGGCATTTGGAGGCTGGGTAGGAGGTCCAATATATGATATTTTCGGCTCGTATAATTGGGCTTTATGGATTAGTGTTATAGCTAGTTTGGGCGGGGCAGTAAGTATTGTTTTATTAGAAAACACATCGAAATTATTAATACCGGACTGGATAAAATCTGAAAAAGAATTGGAGAGTTCGAATTCGGAAGCCTCAACTGGATAAAATCTAACATCTGCTAGGAGTATAGATTGAATTATAAAGAAATCGTGAATTTAACAGCTGTTGAACTCTCATCTAAAATCAAAAATAGAGAGCTTACTGCTACGGAAGTAATGGAATCCCACTTAAAACAAATAGAGAATGTTAACCCATTAGTGAATGCTATAGTCACTTTGCATGCTGATGAAGGTATGCAGCAAGCTAAACTGGCAGACGATAGTATTGCAAAAAATAAAGAAACAGGTGTTTTACATGGGTTGCCGACTGCGCATAAAGATTTAGTGCCAGTAAAGGGAATGAGAACTACATACGGCTCACCATTATTTAGTGATTTCGTTCCAGATTATAGCGCATTGATTGTAGATAGAATGCAGAAAGCGGGGGCGATCACGATAGGTAAAACTAATACTCCAGAGTTCGGTGCTGGTTCCCAAACATTCAATGAAGTTTTTGGAGAAACAGTAAATCCATACGATTTAACCAAAACGTGTGGCGGCAGTAGTGGCGGTGCAGCAGTAGCCCTAGCTAGTCGTATGCTTCCCATTGCAGACGGCAGTGATACGGGGGGTTCCCTAAGAAATCCTGCAAATTTTTGCAATGTGGTTGGATTTAGAACTTCACCTGGAAGAGTGCCAGTCTTTCCAACCAATATTTCGTATAGTCCTACATCTGTACAGGGCCCTATGGCAAGAAATGTTGATGATTGTGCTTTACTTCTTTCTGCTATTGCAGGCCCAGATATTAGAGTTCCTCTTTCTATATCCGAATCAGGGGATATTTTTTCGCAAAATTTAGCTAGAACTTTCAAAGGTACGAAAATTGCATGGAGTAAGGACTTAGGTGGGCTGCCTGTAGATTCTAGAACTACTAAAGTTCTAGAATCTCAAAGGCATGTGTTTGAGTTTTTGGGATGTCAATTGCATGAGACAGAGCCCGATTTTTCAGATGCAGATGAAACATTCCGTATTTGGAGAGGATGGGGAAGAGAAGCTAACAGTGGTGATTTACTAAAAAATCATAAAGATCAATTGAAAGATACAATGATATGGGACATCGAACAAGGCGTTAACTTGACTGGGCCTCAAATAGGATGGGCAGAAAAGAAACGTTCAGAGCTTTTCCAACGCATGCATGTTTTTATGAATGAATACGAGTTTTTAATTTGCCCAGTTAGCCAATGTCCACCATTTGACATTAAACAACGATGGATCACCGAAATTAATGGTGTGAAAATGCAAGATTTTATTGAATGGATGAAATCTTGCTATTACATTACGGCTACAGGACATCCTGCAATATCTATTCCTTGTGGATTTACTGATGAGGGATTACCGGTTGGAATACAAATTGTCGGAAGATATAGAGATGAGTTAGGAGTTTTGCAAATAGCTAAAGCTTTCGAAAAGGAAACAGAATTTTGGAAAACTATTCCAAAAATTTCATTATAAATTTATAAAGGATTAATCATGAAAATCACCAATGTGAAAGTGGAAATGTTTGATTGGAAAACCGAGCCATGGAAAACAGGTGTTGGTACTCAATTTGGCAATACCAGTCAACTTGGAGTTGTTAGTGTTGAAACCGATTCTGGAATTGTGGGTAACGCATTTCTAGGTTCTTCACGAGTTGGAGCAAATCATTTTGCTCCAGGATTAATCGAATTTATGAAACCAATAATTATGGGCAGGAATCCTCAAGATATCGGATCTATTTGGTGGGATTTATGGAAAATGAATAGATCGGTTTCTACTTATGTGATTGGCGCAATTGATATTTGTCTTTGGGATATCAACGGAAAAATTGCAAACCAACCTATTCACAGATTACTTGGAACATGTAAAGAAAGTGTGCCAGTATATTCAAGTACGGCATATCATACTACTAAAGAAGAATACGCTGAAGAAGCTTTGAAATTCAAAGAAATGGGATGGACGGCTCATAAAATTCATCCTCATGGCAATCCTAAATATGATATCGAAATCTCTGAAGCAGTAAGAAATGCGGTTGGAGATGATACGAAGTTGATGCTCGATTCGATGTGGGCTTATCAGTATGAGGATGCTTTACGTGTCGGGCGAGCAATAGAAGATCTTGATTTTTATTGGTATGAAGATCCTCTTGTAGAGGAAGATATTTATAACTATATAAAATTACATCAAAAACTAGACATTCCTATAATGTCTACTGAATACGCTCCAGGTCGCTACTATGGAATGACTCAATGGATTACACAATATGCTACAGATATTTTAAGAGGTGATGTGGCGGTTACTGGTGGCATTACCCCAATGATACGCCTTGCTCATTTGGCTGAAGGATTTAATATGAAATGTGAAATCCATCATGGGGGAAATTCATTGAATAATGTTGCTAATTTGCATGTCACTATGGCAGTGCCAAACTGTGAATTTTTCGAATATTTTCCTTGTACTGGAGCAAATATGTTTGGTTTAACTGAAGATATAAAATACGATAAAGGCAGAGTTACTGCTCCGACTAAGCCAGGATTGGGATATGAAATAGATTGGGAATTATTGAAGAAAGGATACACGGCAACTGTTGAATAATATTTTCGGCATTTAAAATTATCAATATTAAATTTCCACGTATTCAGACTTTAGATTCTTGGATCGCATATAAAAATTACCGATATTTATGGGTGGCTAATTTTTGTGCTAATACCGCTATGTGGCTTCAGTTATTGTCACTCGGTTGGTTAGTTAAATATTTAACTGAGAATGGCACTCACTCTGCTTTATTAGTTGTGGGTGTAGGGGGGGCAGCTTCTTTGCCAGGAATAATAATTGGCCCTTTGGGAGGTGTTTTGGGGGACAGATTGGATAGAAGAATTCTAATAATGTGTCTGGAATTTTTCATGGTGATTTTGGCATTGTTTTTTACTTTTTTGGTTGCAACTGGTTTTGTAGAAGTTTGGCACGCGTATGCATATGCTTTTCTGTCTGGTTGTTGTGAAGCCATAAAAATGCCCGTTAGGCAAGCCTTAATTTCAAATACAGTGCCCTCGAAATCATTGAGCAATGCCTATGCAACCAGCGTTGTAACTATTCCTGGTACAAGAATGATAGGCCCATTTGTCGGAGGTATTTTATTAAAAAATATGGGTTTTGAATGGAATTTTTTATTCGAAGCATTTTTATACACAGGTGTAATAATTGCATTAATTCCTATGAAAACCCCATATTTTTTAAAAAGAAAATTCGCCCAAAGCCAAGGTTTAGCAGGATTTTTTGATGATCTTATTGATGGGTTTCGTTATTTGTGGGTTAAACAAAGACCGCTTGCTTTGTTATATTTATTGTCATTGGTTCCAAATGTTATTTGTCACCCAGTTTTGTTTTTGTTACCGTTATTTACGAGTGATGTTTTGGATAAAGGGGTAGATTACGGCGGATACTTATTGGCTATTAATGGAGCGGGCGGATTTGTATTAGTTTTATGTCTTTCAGCATTTGGATTTCCAAAAGCAAAAGGACTACTTTGTTTATTATCTGCTCTGCTTAGTGCTGTTTTGACATTATTGTTGAGTCAATCAATATGGATTTTTACGACTTTTTTACTTTTAGCTTTGTTCGGAGCTAGTCAAACAGTTTTTCGTACAACTAACGGTCTTTTAACACAAACTTTGACTGATGATCATTATCGAGTAAGAGTTATGAGTGTATATAGGTTAGGGATGGGTATGGTGGTGTTTTTCGGATTGTTAGTTGGTTGGTTATCGGGTATTTTTTCTGTAGCTTTCACTTTGATTGGAATGGGATTTATCGGTATATGTATTGTGCTTTTCTTCTTTTTATTTGCTAATACTATTAGAACTCAACTTTAAGCACGAAATTAGACCGACTCAACTTGATGATGTAATATTACTTAATTGTAATTCATGAGTTTTTAAACAGATTGTGAGTTTTTTATAACAACTATAGGTGTGATTTATTGGCTCATTCATCAGATGATAAAACAAATTTAAAGTCACATGTTTTAATATCTAAACCAAGAAATCCGTTTTATTTAATATTTACGAACCCCAAAGATGTTTTTTACGGTTGGTATCTTTTGCCTGTTTTTGGTGCGGTTATGCTTGTCGCAACTACTCCTTTGTTTCATGCTATGGGTATTTGGGCTGTCGCCATGGAGCGAGCATTTGGGTGGAACAGAACTCAACTATCTTTGGCCCTGTCTTTTACTCGCGTTGAAGGAGGTATATTAGGGCCTGTAGAAGGATATTTGGTAGATAAATTTGGAACTCGACGGATGGTTTTGGTTGGAATGTTGATAATGGGATTTGGCTGGATTGCCTTTAGTAGAATAAACCATTTATTGATGTTTTATTTTGCGTATTTGATTATTGCTTTAGGACAAGGCTTGGGAAGTTGGTTAGCTTTGAATTCAATGATAAATAATTGGTTTATAAAGCGAAGATCTTTTGCAATGGGGCTTTCTAATTCATTTGCCCGTATTGGTACACTAGGTTTAATTCCTTTGTTAGCATGGATGGTAGACCCAGATTATATTGGACGACCAGGATGGAGTTTCACCTCTCTTGTATTGGGTATATTTATATTGCTTATAGCTTTTCCTCTCACTCGTTTCTTGAGAAATCGTCCTGAAGATTATGGACTATTACCGGATGGAGATACTTTAGAGAGTAAAGCTAAAGACGAATATGAAGGGATAGTAGCTATAGAGGAGGTAGAATTTAGTGTCAGCCAAGCAGTTAGGACTCGTGCTTTTTGGTGTCTTAGCCTAGGTCACGGATTAACTTCTATGTGCTTAATGGCTTTAATGTTACATTTAGCACCAATGATGACTGATATGAATTATAGTCTTCAGACTGCAGCTTATGTTGTTACGGCTTATACTGCAGTTTCTATGATTTTCCAATTAGTTGGTGGTTATGCCGGAGATAGATTTCCTAAAAATGTTTCTCTTATGGTTTTTTCAATGTGTCAAGCATTAGGGGTATTGGTATTAAGTTTTGGACCAACAGGATTGCTTTCTGCTTATTTGTTTGCTATTTTTTTCGGTATCGGTTTTGGAGGTCGTAATCCTATTAATGCCTCTATCCGAGGAGAATATTTTGGCAGAAAAAACTTCGGAAAAATTATGGGAGTATCACAGATACCGATGAATGTATTGTTATTGATGGGACCAATCGCCGCAGGGTATATGAGAGATACAATGGGTAGCTATACAGTGATTTTTGCAATTTTAGGATTCTTATGTGCTGTTGGAGGATTGTTCTATTTATTTGCGACTAAACCAGTTTTACCTCCAACTCCTCTTTAAATACGGTAATTTTTGTTATAGCCATTGTCCACACATCATCTCGAATTATTTATAATGGATCTTTTAACTACTCAATCAACTATCAGCCACATCGTTATAAATTACAGGCATATGTCCTTTCCACTTAGATCATATTCCAGTATCTGTGATTAGCTGCACCATAAAATGAGCGACATTAATTCGACTTGTCTTTCCTGCATTGAAAATAGACCTAATGGAATATAGACTAGCCTCATCATTTTCAATCAAATTATCTGGTCGTCTGGCAACCCACTCCATATATGAATGATTTTGTCCGATTATAGTTCTGTGGTAATTTGCGGTTTTTTTTATTGTCGGAATGAAGTGATACCAAGAGACGTAGTAAGCCAATAACACACAATTGGGTAAAAGAAATTTTCTCTTCAGGGTCGAAATTTAGGCATCCCACCAAACTCATCAGCAATAATTTGATTGAGTTACTAGAATTATTAGTTTGAATGGCTTGGGACAAACGGTGAATTGAATCGGAAGCAAGTCGCCTAGGATGGATGTTCAAAAAGGCCCCGAAAATCCAGCCTATCCCCTAAGCAGGATACGATGACATCATAATTTTCAATGTGTTGCATAACATTTTTATGGTTCATATCCAAAATAGTGGAAGTGGTTATTGGTAAATCCTCGTGATTCCTGGTACTTTGAGGTAGATTCCTCATCCGTGCGGACAATGGCGGTCAGAGAATGTTCTCTGAGCTGCGTTACAAGACGTATCTTTGTTCTGTCCGTTGGCACCAATGATTAAGATTTTCATACTTCAATACCTAGGCATTCCGCTACCATGGAATATGAATTTTTTCTGTCCTCAAAATAAAAGCAGTTTGAAACAATTCCTATGTCATTTGTTTCGTATTTTTCTGAAGCTTTTAATATTCCTTCGAGCACCTGATTTTTATCGCCTTCAATATAACTCTGTGTTGATTGTTCTAAGTACGCTTTTTCATTCGGACTTAATTGGAATGTACTTGCTTCTTCTGGTGGAATCAGACCAGTTGTCGCTGCTCCTGTCATAGATAGTATTTTGTTAATACTTCTAGATGAAGCGATAAATTTAGCTTTTTCTTCTGTTTCTGCACAGATCACTTGTAACGCAACGTTGATTTTTGGTTCCAGTAAATATTTAGATGCCAGAAAGTTTTTTCGGTACAGTTCCGTGATTTGAGGTCCATAATCTGAAGTGTTTCCAAAAAAATCTGCAAAACTAAATGGTAACCCCATTTGAGCTGCTAATTTAGCACTGTAATCACTAGATCCTAAAAGCCAAATTTCAGGCACACTATGTTTAGGAGTTGGCTGGGCTGATATGCCTGTCAATGGGTGCCCCTCTTCTAGCCCAAATTCTAAGAATCCTTTTAAATCTTTTACCATTTGCGGAAAGTCTCTATGAACATCCATTGTTGGTCGCGGGTAAGTAAGGGCAACTGCTGTTCTTTGATCACTTCCTGGAGCCCTTCCAATACCTAAATCTATACGGTTTGGGTAGAATGAGTCTAAAACACTGAATTGTTCTGCCACTTTTAAAGCAGAATAATGGCTTAGCATTACTCCGCCACTACCAACTCTAATGTGTTTTGTATTGGCTGCTATTTGCCCGATTAATATTTCAGGGCTTGTACCAGAAAATGATTTAGAGTTGTGATGTTCTGAAACCCAATATCTTTTATACCCACTCCTCTCAACATGTTTGGCTAATTCAACGGATTCCCTGAGTGCATCTTGAGCTGTTCCACCTCGTCTTACTGGAGATTGATCAACTACACTTAAAATAATGTTTTTAGTATTGTTCATCTGTATATTTTGACGAAAAACGCGAAAACTAACAAGGCTTATGATATTGTTTTTCATATGAGTTAGAATTTAGATCTGCTTGGCACTATTTTTTAGGAGATTGCAACCAATTTGTCTGATAATAATCTTCTCACCAACAATGATGCTCGTACACCTGCCGGATTGAAACCAAGTCTTTTTCAGATTTGTTTATCTCTGCTATGGGGAGGAAATAATGTCGCGATAAAAGTTGCTTTAGGTTATTCAGGGCCTTTACAAGTTGGTTGGTTACGGTTTGTTTCGGGTGGTGTGGTGACCGTGATTTATATGCTTTTAAGAAGAGAAAGCTTTGTTTTGAATAAAACTGATATGAAAGCAATGTTTATGATAGGCATTCTTTTTAGCATTCAAATAGTATTTATGAATTATGGTCAACATTTAACTACTGCTGGTCATGCGACTGCCTTGAATGCAACATTTCCTATTTGGGCTGCTGTGCTCGCACATTTGATAATACCAGCAGATAAGTTAACCAAACTGAAAATAGTGGCCATTTTTTTATCTTATTCAGGAGTTTTAGCTATAGTTTTCGGAGATATGAGACTTAATGGTTCCGGTGTTTCCCTCAGAGGAGATTTACTGAGTGTTACATCTGCTATGTTATTGGGGTCGCGGTTGGTTTTAACCTCCAATTTCGCTCAAAACATGTCAGAAGCAAAAATCATGCTGGGACAATTAGTTATTGGCACCATTTCCTTTTTGGTCATGAGTTATTTATTGGAAGACATTACTTACGTATTTGAATCTCGATTTGTTTTCGCCATTATATATCAAGGCTGTCTTATTGCAGGGTTTGGATTTCTTGCCAATGCATGGTTAATGAAGAGATATTTACCTTCTTCTATTACTTTTTTCGCATTTATTCAACCTTTATCAGGCGTAATTATTGCATCGTTAATTTTAAAAGAAGATCCGGGTAATGGACTACTTTCCGGATTATTTTTGATAATTTTTGGTGCTATTGTTTTTAGTGGGGAGTCTTATTGGAAATCTAGAAAGTTGTCGCATTGATTTTACAGCCAATAATTTCTAGAGACTCAGAAAACTTAATATTCATTGTTTGGAAGGACCTATGCTTAAATATAGATGTAAAGAACATTCTAGTGTTGAAATTAATACTGGTGAAAATGAGTACAATTTAACTTATTTTGACTGAGGATAATGCTATGGTGTTTGCTACATCTGATGTTACTCAAATGATAGAAAATGATTTGATATGAGAAACAACAACTCGAGGCTGTATTAAATATTGGTTACTTAGAGAGGCAGGGATTCAAATAGGTTTTTAATTTTACTCTGGTAGTATCCCTTCAGCACCGCAGTATTAAGCAGGTGCCAAATGGCACCTGCTTAATAGTAAAAATTTATACTTCTCTGAATTCACCCTCTACTGCGTCTTCTGAATCACCGGAATCATCATCTTGAGTAATATCATTGACATCACCGTCTTGAGTAATATCATTTTTTTCGGGATCATCGGGGCTGGTTTGGCTGTAAATTTCTTGAGATATCTGCTGTAATGACGTTTGTAAGTTTTGTAACGATGCCTCAATTACGGCTATCTCTTCAGAATTCAGTGCGTTTGAAAGTTCGGTGATTTTTTCAGTTACTTCTAATTTCATGTCTTCACTGATTTTATCTTCATTTTCTTTAAGCATCGTTTCAGCAGAGTAAATTGTACTTTGGGCTGTGTTGCGTATTTCAGCGGATTCTTTATTTTTGAGATCCTGTTCAGCATGTTGTTCTGCATCATTTACCATTTGATCTATCTCTTCCTGTGAAAGACCAGAACTTGCTGTTATGGTGATACTCTGTTCTTTATTTGTACCTTTGTCTCTTGCCGAAACATTTAAAATACCATTAGCATCAATGTCGAATGTGACTTCAACCTGTGGAATACCTCGAGCAGCTGGCAAAATTCCATCAAGATTAAAACGACCTATAGTTTTATTTTCAGTAGCCATAGATCGTTCACCTTGTAGTACATGAACTTCAACTGACGGCTGATTATCCGAAGCTGTAGTAAATGTTTCACTTTTAGATGTGGGAATAGTGGTATTTCTAGTTATCAGTGGAGTAGTAACTCCACCTAATGTTTCAATTCCTAATGTTAATGGAGTGACATCTAGCAATAAAATGTCCTTCACGTCACCTTGTAGTACTCCGGCTTGTATTGCAGCCCCGACAGCTACGACCTCATCAGGATTAACGCCTTGATGCGCTTCTTTACCAAACAAATTAGATACTGATTCTTGTACAGCGGGCATTCGTGTCATTCCACCAACTAATATAATTTCATCTATGGCATTTGCTTCTACCCCGGCATCTGTCATGGCTTTTTTACAGGGTTCAATTGTATTTTGGATTAAATTAGAAACTAGATTTTCAAGTGTGGATCTCTCTAAAACTTGAACCAAATGTTTAGGCCCAGAGGCATCAGCAGTTATAAAAGGTAGATTGATTTCAGTCTGCATCAGTGTTGATAATTCGATTTTAGCTCTTTCTGCCGATTCCCTGAGTCTTTGTAGGGCCATTCTATCTGTAGTTAGATCTATTCCTTGTTCTTGTTTGAATTTGTCGCAAATCCAAGAAATTATAAGGTGATCAAAGTCATCTCCACCTAAATGAGTATCACCATTTGTTGCTTTAACTTCAAAAACACCGTCACCCATTTGTAGTATTGTGATATCAAAAGTCCCTCCTCCTAAATCATAGACTGCGATAGTTTGTTCTTTATCGTTATCTAAACCATATGCTAGTGCGGCTGCAGTAGGCTCATTGATTATCCTCATCACTTCTAATCCTGCGATTTTACCCGCATCTCTAGTAGCATTTCTTTGGCTATCGTTAAAGTAAGCAGGAACTGTAATAACAGCTTGAGTGATTGTTTCTCCTGTTTTAGTTTCAGCATCCTGTTTTAGTTTTTGTAATACCATAGCGGCGACTTCTGGAGGTGCAAATATTTCACTTCCCATGGCGACATGGGCATCTCCGTTTGAATGAGCAACAACAGAATATGGTACCAATTCTATGTTACTACTAACTGATGCATCATTAAGTTTCATTCCCATAAATCTTTTAGCGGAAAACACTGTGTTCTCCGGATTTGTTACCGCTTGACGTTTAGCCGTGGTTCCTACGTATCGCTCATTTGATCTAGGGTTGATAGCTACAACTGAAGGGGTTGTACGGGTACCTTCGGCGTTTTCAATCACCCTAGGTTCTCCAGCTTCAATAATAGCCATACACGAATTTGTTGTACCTAAATCAATACCGAGTATTTTCGGCATCACATTTCCTCCTGTTTTTGTTTTACTTCAGGTTTTTTGGCCACAATAACTCGGGCCGGCCTGAGGATTTTGGTTCCAATTTTGTAGCCTTCTTGGATCACTGAAACAATGTATCCTTCTTCGGAATCTTCCGTTTCTTCGTACATTAAAGCTTCGTGAAAATTAGGGTCAAAAACGCAATTAAGGGAATCTATTTTTTCGATTCCTTCTATTTGAAATACGTTTTCTAAATTCCGCATTACAAGGGATATTCCTTCTGACCATTTAGTATCAGCATCTTCTGGAATGCTTTCTATAGCTCTACTCATATCGTCAGCAACGCTGATAAATCTGCTTAATATACCGAATTTCACTGAACGTCTTGCTTCTTCTGATTCTTGAGTGACCCTATTTCTATAGTTAACTAAATCAGCTTGAGAACGCTGCGCCAATGATTTGAAATGATCTCTTTCGTTTGTAGCCTTTTCAAGGGGGTCAATTATTTCTTCAGGTTCCTCGATGTTTATTTCATGAGGAGTTTCTGGATTTTCATTTTCGTTAGTCACTATAATTTCTCTCCAATATAAGAATTTATTTGGCCTTTAAAATATTGAACATTTCTTGAAGACAATTATCCAAATATGTTTTTAATTCGCTTGCTTCTGCTTGGTCTAATCCTGATCTCATTTTTAATAATTCATTAAACATTCTTAAAGATAATTCGACTCCAGCTATATTCAATCCCAAGTCACTAACTAAATGTTTGATCAATCTTAATCTTACGATATCTTCTTCAGAATATAACCGCAGCATTCCAATTGTCCTAGATGGCCTTACTAGCCCAGCTCTCTCGTATTTCCTTAAAGTTTGGGGATGCATTTCTAATATTCTAGCCGCCACACTTATAACATAAATCCCATCGGGCACAGAATAAATCTCTCCGACTCTAGAAGAATTCACTGGCACATTAACCCGAATAATTCTTTTTATATTATGAACACGAGGATTATTATTCAAATTTAAACCCTTATCTCATATGATTCCTTAGTAATAACTTCGTATGTGATACGCCAAGTATCTACTACAATGATAAGGGTTGATATGAATCGAGTCAATCATTAAATATTTACGCAATCATTTGTCATATTTGAATTAATTTCAGCATACCAATATAGTTGATATATTGGATATATAAAGAATAAAAATGGAGCCGAAAAATGAGTAAAACACCTGGTACTGAAATAATTGAATTGAGTGATGGAGTATATGCCCGGCTACATGAAGGTCTCACTAATGCAGGAATTATAATCGGTGAAAATGGAGTGATGATTATAGATTCGCTTAGGGTTCCTTCATTTGCTAGAGATTTAGTTTCCGATATTCAATATATAACTGATAAGCCGATACAGTATGTTGTTGATACTCATTCGCACTGGGATCATTCATGGGGTAATGAAATTTTTCCTGAATCCACAATAATTGGGCATCAAAATTGTTATTCAGAAATGCTAGATGTTGAAAGCAATAATGAATGGCGAAATAAGATTATAAAATCTAATGAATCATGGTCAGAAGAAGCAAAGACTGTAAAAATTACACCGCCTAATTTAACATTTGAAACAAGTATGAATCTGTATTTCGGAGGAAGAGAAATACAGTTGATGTATTTAGGTAAAGCCCATACTAGTGGAGATATTTTTATACATTTACCAAAAGAAAAGATTTTATTTACTGGAGATGTGGCTCAAGATAAGGGGGTACCGTATATGGGTGATGGATACCCAAGTGAATGGCCTGAAACAGATGCGAGAATATTATCAATAGATTCTGAAAGATTTATGGCAGGACATGGCCCGATAGGAGATAAACAGGCTTTACTTAATGCTAAAAACTTCATAGATACAATTGTTGGTGATTTGCAAAAGGGAATAAAAGAGGGCAAAAATTCAGAAACAGCTAGTAAAGATACTTATGAATTACTTAAAAAAGACTATGGAGACTGGAGATCCTTCGACAAATTGGAAGAAAGTATGCCAATTATATATTCCAAACTGAATAAATAGCATAACAGGGGTCTATATAGGTGAAATCACTGTATCCAGTTCACTAATTAACCTTTATCATATTTGCAGGTAAAATATATAGGATCAATATGAGGTTTGTTAATGGGAAATTATAAATACTTAATTTTAATATCGTCGGTTGTAGTATCAATGTTCGCTTTCGTTGCTTGTGGTTCAGTTGTAGGATTGGCTACAGGTGAAGGTGAAATAATAACTAATGAAGATGAAATGAAGGAACTTTTAATAGAAATTGATCGTATTCATAATGATGAAATAAATGCCTTACGACAGCAAGTAACTGATTCAAAAGAAGTTGTATCCGAAATGGTAAAAATAGGAATGGGTGACAAAGGCCAATTAGGAATTGATTCTGCTGGTGATACTATGAACACTTCGCAAAACATGATAGTGCACCCTAACTATAGAAACACTAGTAAGCTCATTGAATTAGGTCAAAGTTATCTTGCAGGGCTATATAAAGAAGGCTCGCCAGATCCAGTGGTGTTTTCGGAAGCTAGCACTTCACTGATTAATAGAGTTGAAGAGCTTTTAATGGAAGGTCCTTCGGAAACAGAATTAGAGATTGAATATAACTCTGAAATTGATGATCTCCACGGTGAAATTGATGAGCTTCACGAATGGATAGATAACATGAGAGAAGAGATTGAAAAAGCAAAAAACCATATTATTGATGTGGAAACTGAGAGAGATGCATTAATATATAGAGCCAATGAATCTTCAGAGATGATAGAGACAGTTAAAGGGCTTATTATCGTAGATACAAGTGAAACTGAAACAATTATGGCCGCGGATTCTAAAAATACAGGTATCTGGCTTCAAGACAACGAAACCCTTGGCGCTATTTCGGCTCAAGTCAAGAAATCGATAGATGAGGATAGTAAAGCTGCTCGAACTAGTCGAATAGACGTAATTAATGCAGTAGCTGAAGTAGAGAACACTGTTTTTAAAGAGGATGTAAAAAACTTCATGTATGATAAAAACATGACTGCTGCTGAAGCAGAAGAAGCAATCACTAATATGTTCGATCAAGCAGCAGGTATACTCAATTGTGTACCGACATCTATCATTTTACAAAATGAAACTGGTCGACTTCAAGGTAAAGTTCAGTTTGATGAATCAGGTAATGTGAATTTTGATGGAGTAGGTAATAGTTGTTCTGATATTGATGGGATAGACGGCAAGAGATATAAGGCCATTCCAGGTGATACTTATGTGGGAAAATAACTAGACTTATTGCAAATTGGTTGCCACGGCGATAAAGGGATATAAAATACTTTTTTATATCCCTTTACTGATCAGTATCATATCTCTGTTCTTTTATAGGATCTCCTTCCATATGATATCCCCTAGATTCCCAAAAACCTGGCCTGTTTTTTTTTGTAAACTCGATTCCTTTTACCCATTTAGCACTTTTCCAACCATACCTTTTAGGAACAATTAATCTTACCGGAGCACCATGATCTGGAGACAACGGTATATTATTATGCTTTGTTGCAAACAATACATCGTCATTCATTAATACATCTAAGGAAATGTTTGTAGAATAATTGCCATAGCAGTGAATCATGGCATACTGAACATTGGCATTTAATATGATTTTATTTAAAACCTTTGCAAAAGGTATTCCCGTCCATGAATTGTCTAAGTTGCTCCATTGAGTTACACAATGAAACTCAGCATTTATAGTGATGTCTTCTAATTGTAAAAAGTCCTGTAAATTCCATTCGATAGGAGTTTTAATTTCTCCGGTTATAGAAAATCGCCAGTTTTCGAAATCAATAGTAGGAGTGTTTCCAAATGTTAAAACCGGAAATTTTTTGGTAATAACTTGACCCGGCGGTGCGTTTTTATTGTTTAGTTTTCCGGGTTCATTGAACATAATTTTACATCCTTTTAATTAATTACCATAATAAAGCATAGTTTATGTTTTTATGGAATAATTTGACAATAAATCTAATCTAACATTTTTGGCAGTAGTTTATGAATCCTGAATTAATAATATTTGATTGCGACGGAGTATTAGTTGACAGTGAACCTATTTCCAATAAAGTGTTGGCTCAATTATTAACAGAGATCGGATTACCGACTAGCTATGAACAATCATTGAAGGATTTTTTGGGACGTTCTTGGCCTGACATAATCACAATTATCGAAACTCGTTTTGGAAAAAAAACCCCTGACAACTTGCATTGTATTTATATGAATCAGATGTTCGCAGAATTTAAAATTCATTTAAAACCTGTTAAAGGAATTATTAAAGCAATATCACAAATTTCATGCCAAACTTGTGTAGCCTCTAGTGGACCTCACGAAAAAATAAAAATGACTTTGAGTATTACAAATTTATATGACGAATTCAAAGGAAGAATTTTCAGTGCTGCCGATGTTGCAAATGGCAAACCTGCTCCGGATTTATTCCTTCATGCTGCAGATAAAATGTCGGTGGATCCACTTAATACCATAGTAATTGAAGATTCCTCAGCAGGAATAGAAGCAGCTATAAAGGCTAACATGAAAGTATTAGCATACGATCCTTTTGGATATAATCATCATGTTCCAGAGTTTAATGGGAAAACTTTTTCTTCAATGGACCAATTGACTCAAAATATTGTCGCATTATAGAAGCAAAGGAGTACTAGTGGGTAAAAATTCAGAAGTTGAAGATATATTGATTGGTTCTTATGATCTTCATGTTCATGCGAATCCGGACACCGAAGAAAGAAGAATGGATGCCTTAGATACGGCCCGTGCAGCCTATGAATCCCAAATGTCAGGATTTGTCTTGAAATCTCATGACTATCCAACTGCTCCTTTAGCTGATTTACTAAATCGTATTTATCCGGGCTTAAAAGTAAAAGGGGCGATAATTTTAAATAAAGAAGTTGGAGGCATAAACCCATTTGCAGTTAAAATGGCGGCAAAACTCGGCACCAAAATTGTGTTTATGCCTACATTCTTAGGTCAGCACCGTGAAAGAGAAGACATAGCAACACCTAATATAAGCATGTTAGATGAAAATGGTGATTTGACAAGTGCAACATTGGAAGTGATTAAAATCATATCTGATTATAATATGATTTTAGCCTCCGGTCAGATGCCTTCATTTAAAGTAATGAAGCTTTTTACTGAAGCACGTAAGAGAGGTATCGAAAAATTTATAGTTTCTCATCCTTATCAATTGATGACTATACAAGAGCAACAGAATTTGGCTTCAATGGGAGCATATATTGAATATTCTTTGCTTGAATATATGACAAACGATAATATAACAGGTGCGAATTTAGTTCATATATTACGAACCATTGGAATTGATAAATGTCTTGTTACTACAGATTTTGGCCAATGGATGAATCCTACTCCTTCAGAAGGTATGAGAATGGTAATCAGTCTTTTGTTATCGAATGGTATGAATAGTGAAGAAATCACTAAATTAGTAAAGACTAACCCTAAATTTTTAATTTCCGATTGAGTGTTAGCTGTTTATTTTTTTATCTTCTATCGCCACATATTTAGATGGACATTTCACAATGACATTTTGACTGTTAAAATGCGTTTCGGGATTATGGATACCTTCTAATATAATCTCTGAATGATCATTGAAAAATAAACCTGGAAGGACTCCATCGTGTTGCGCTTCAATAACCGTGATTCCATCAGTTAATTGGAAATGTGCAGTAGTTGCGCCTTCAGTACGATGAAATGATTCCGGTACTAAAGTGCCACTCACTCTAACCATTTTTCCTAATGGTGTAGCTGGTTGCTCCGTAATTTCACTTACAGTATAGTAATAAACCATAGCACTTTGGAAAGCCAAAGTAGCGAAATAAATCAATGTACCTGCTAAAACCACGGCTGCTATAAAAATACGTAGCCTATGACGCGCAAAAGAATTATTCGATAATTCTAATTTTTCCTGATTCATTTTTAAATCGCCTTATTTTTCGATAATTAATTTTTTTAAATATTCAACTTCAGTTTTCATTTCTTTTATTCTTTTAGACAGAAAAAATATGTACCCAAAAAATGCAAGCCATATTAGAAAGAAAACCCCAAACAAATAAGCTAAATATGATTCTTCGTTAGTGTCAGAATTCTCTTTTAACTGATCATCTGCATATATGACAGCTAAATCATTTGAAATATAGATAAGCCACGTTAGAAAAAGTATAGTAATTATAGCTGACTTAATTTGAATTCGAAACATATGTATGTACCTCATCTAATGAATCTTCAAGTTTTCTCATTGATATTCTTTCAAACATTAAAAATATATAAAATACTGTAAATGAAACTAGACATAATAAAAATGTTATTAGCATTCTAGAATCCAATCCACCTGATTCTGCTAATGGGCCTATATTTAAGTCGGGGTGAGCTGATCTCCACCAAATTGATGCTAAATATATCAGAGGAGCATCAACTGCGCCTAACAATGCAACTGCAGATGCATAAACTTTAGCTTGTGATGTATTAGTAAATGATCTAACCATTAAATACCCAACATAAATAAACCATAAAATTAGTGTCGTGGTTAATTTAGGATCCCACGTCCACCAAACTCCCCAAGCAGGTTTTGCCCACATAGCACCTGTAATCAAAATTAATGTTGCAAATATAATGCCAAGCTCTGCTGCTGAATATGCTATTGCATCCCATTTGTTGTTTCGAGTTATTAAATGAAAAATGCTGGCTGTGCCAACCACGACTATAGATAGCATGCCAATCCAGGCTAATGGAACGTGTACGTAAAAAATACGTTGCGAAATTCCTAAAGTTTGTTCAGTAGGGACCCAAATGAAAATCAGGAATATGGATAACAACATTGTAATAACGGTGATGAAAAACAACACTTGCCTAGCCAATATTTACGAACCTCTTGAATTTACAATTACGGATAACAATTAAATTATATCATCAGAATATATAAATCAGCTTGTCACAGCTCCTTCAGACGCAGATGACACAAGTTTCGCATATTTGGCCATTACGCCTCGTTCATAATTTGGTTTCCTAGGCTTCCAATCTGTTTTTCGTTTTGACATTACTTCATCAGATATTTTCACATTTAATTGTCGCGCTTCTATATTTAAAGTAATAATATCTCCGTCTTGGATTAATCCTATGGGACCACCTACTGCTGCTTCAGGGGAGATGTGCCCGATTGCTCCACCTCGAGTAGCTCCTGAAAATCTTCCGTCTGTGATTAATAAAGTTGTATCTCCTAATCCAGCACCCATTATGGCTCCCGTTACTGCTAACATTTCTTGCATACCAGGACCTCCTTTAGGCCCTTCATACCTAATGACAACAACATCTCCGTGATCGATATTACCTTTTGTAACTGATTCAAATGCGGCGCGTTCACCATCAAAAACTTTCGCAGGACCTTCGTGTGTTTGAATACTGGTACCTGCTACTTTTATGACAGCTCCTTCTGGTGCTAAATTACCTTTTAGAATAGCTAGTCCGCCTGTTTTACTTTTCGCATTGGGTATTGAAAAAATTACTCTTTCATCAGGTTTAGTCGTTACCTCCTCAAGATTTTCCCCAGTTGTTTTGCCATTAATTGATAAAGTATCTCCGTGGAATAATCCTCCGTCTAACAATTCTTTCATCACGACTTGGACTCCCCCAGCTCGATCTACATCTGACATTACATATTTACCTCCGGGTCTCAAGTCCGTTAGATAAGGAGTTTCTCTACTGAATTTATCAAAATCATCAATGGTTATGTTTACTTCAGCCTCTCTTGCTATAGCAAGAAGATGTAACACCGCATTTGTAGATCCTCCCATTGCAAGAACCAGTCTTATAGCGTTTTCGAATGCTTTTTTAGTCATTATATCTCGCGGCTTTATTCCTTTTTCAAGCATAGTATAGAGATGCTGTCCGGCTCTTTCCGCTACATCTAAATTTCTCCCGTCAACGGCGGGAATTGAAGAAGCTCCCGGTAATGACATCCCCATAGCTTCAATGGCTGCTGCCATGGTATTTGCTGTGAACATACCGGAACAAGCGCCTTCTCCGGGACAGGCAACCCGTTCCATATTTAACAAATCCTCATATGTGATTTGGTTGCTGGAATAAGCGCCTACTGCTTCAAACATATCCTGTATGTTAATATCCTTATTCATGTATTTACCCGGTAATATAGCACCACCATATACAAAAACTGACGGTATATTTAACCTAGCCATTGACATCATGGCTCCGGGCATATTTTTATCGCAAGCAGCGACCACGACTAAGCCATCCATGCTTTCCGTAAAACAGACTGTTTCTATGGAATCAGCAATAACTTCCCTACTCACAAGAGAACCTTTCATTCCTTCAGTACCCATGGAAATACCGTCACTTATCGTGATAGTTCCGAACATGAAAGGTACTGAATTAGAATTCCATAGACCTTCTTTTACTTTTTCAGCAATACGTGTCAAATGGACATTACACGGGGTAACATCGCTTGCCAAATTCGCAACGGCAACAAATGGTTTTTCCATGTCATCATCTTTTAATCCCACCGCTCTTAGCATGGATCTGGCAGGAGCCCTGTCAGGGCCTAGGCTCATAATGCCTGATTTATGCTTAAGTAATGATAAGTCTTTTGCATCAGTAGCCATTTAATGATTCCTTTTTAAGTAATTTAGTTCGATAGTCTCGGCATGCAGAGCAATCCGTATAAGATTTTAAATGAAAAACATAGAAGTTACTATCAATACAAAGATTAATTTATTGTTTTTAATCTTTTGGCCCATATTTATTTAGCAAAGTTACTACGATTGGATCTGTGTTGGTCGGAACATTTTTATTCGCATCTATATATGCAATTGCCAAATGAGCATCCCTATGGAGCTGTTCGCTGTCTTTATGGTTTTTGTAATCTGAATTTAATACACCGAAAACTGCATCGATGTGTTCTTTCTTAAACATTTGTTATCCCTTTTTGTTAAGGTTAAACTCCACTGTCAAAGCCTGTTTGGTCATTTGAAATTAACTCTTCAATATTGACTGCAAATTCAACTGCTTGAGACTCGGATACTTTTCCTTGTTCAGCAATTTTGTTTTTAAATTGTTCAAACAGATGCTCATCTTTTGTACCATGAGGAATATCAAAAAATTGTCGATCAAAAGTAGGCAATTGTCCCGATGGATAGTATCCTTTGCCTCTGATTTCATACCCTTCTAAGTTATCAGTGCCTTTTCCTAGGATGTCACCGGTGTCTACAAAATGCTGCATTACAGGAGCCATGCCGTATCTTTGTATCGGACAAACTAGCATGCAAACACCACAGCCTTCATAGGTTGCCATTACTGGTCTACATCGGTCATACATTAGTTTGTGTTTTTCAACACCTCTCCACCAAACTTTTTCTTTAACTAAAGCTCTACCGGGACACCTATCAACGCATACTTGGCATGATTCACAAAAACTATGAATACCGTAGTCTATAGGTTCGTCAAAATTCACATCAGCATCGGTGGAAATTATCATTAAACGCGATCTTGACCCGAAATGGGGAGATAATAGTTGTCCGTTTGCCCCCAACTGACCTAACCCAGCTTCAACAAACATTGGAATATAAGCAGCGCTATTATCATTTGGACTATGTATTTGGGCGCGATAGCCTTTTTCCCGTATAAACTCAGAAAGTTCTATAGCCAAAGCTCCCTCTTGCTCGTAAGTGCCGAAATGTGCGAATTCAGCCTCCATACTAGGTATGGTTTGAGTTTGCCAGTAATCCTGTTCCAATGCCAAACAGATAGCATTTGGGAATTTAACCCAACTTTTTTTGCTTTTGTATACGTATCTTTTGTCAAAGTTGGTGAACCCCACTTCACCAAATCCCAATTCACGGGCCTTTTGCCTGATTTGTTCAGTTATATCGATATTTTGTTCAGGAACTGTAATGGGTTCTATATTTCCTGAAATAAATGCAGCTTCTACTAGTGGCTTGTTGACTGCGTCATGATGTTTTCGGTATTCGTACATTTCACCAGTGTAAACAGTCCAAACCCATTCTCTGTCAGCAGCTTTTTCTATGTTTTGAGTTTCAATTGGGTAATTACTACTATAAAATGAAACATCCTTATCTCTTTTAACTACTCCGGGTACCGTAGTGAGTACACTAGATACTGGTATTTCTACTTCTTCATGGTTTAAAGTTCTACCGGGGCGACGTACTGTATGGCTTATTTGTTTTGTAATCACTCTATGCTGTCTCCCCTTTAAAATAAAATTCCAATTACGCGTCTTATTCGAATAAGTAATAAAATATATTATATATAAATATAGTCGCATGGTATTACCACTTAATACTGAAGTCAAACAAAACCCATTCTTAGGTAGTGGTGTACCCATTCCCAAATCAGCCGTAAAGGGAACCTCTATAGTATGTGCCGCATTCTCCGAAGAACGTTATTTCTTCAACGGAATCCCCCAAAACACTCTGGTGATCCAAGCTATATGTAACTGAACCTTCGTATCCTTTTCGCAATCAGGACAATTCATTGCCCACACTTTTTTGTAGCAAATATTAGAACAGAACAAGCCGTTCCTCTTTCGGTTTATCCGCATATGGAGTCTACTGCCACACAAACACTTGAATATGTAAATCGTGTCCCATTATTTGACTAAAGGTGATTTGGAAGGCACTCCATTGCGCCTCGGATATTTCAAATTGGTAGATCCATATTTCCTTATAATCAATAATTGCCCCGAATGATTATTCATATAATTTGAAATCTGTATTTTTTTATCTACAAATGAATTTAATTCAGATAGAGCAAATTGCGAATTGTCAATTTCCTGACTAACAGATTCCCCTTTCATTGCAATACTTTTTCCTTTAGAGGTTGTTAACGGAATCATATACTCTAATAGTATCGGTAATGGAGCAACAGCTCTAGAAATCACATAATCGTAATGTTCTCTATGAATTAATTCATGCCCAATAATTTCTGCCCGTCCTTCTAAGACGTGTGCGTCTATTAGGTTTAACGTTTTAATACTATGGCGAATAAAATCTGTTTTTTTAGCCGTAGAGTCAAGCATAGTGATAGAGATATTAGGGAACATTATTTTTAACGGAATACCGGGTATACCGGCTCCTGATCCTAAGTCTAAAATATTAGTAAATTTATTTTCAAGTAATTCGGGAATAGCTAATGCAAGTGTAGCTGAATCTAAAAAATGTCGTTTCAAGACAGAGTTCCAATCAATTATACTAGTTAAATTGATATCGGCATTTTTATTTTTCAATGTTATGTAAAACTTTTTCAATTCGCTTAATTTTTTCGGGGATAAATAAATGCCAATCTTTCCCATATCGGAATGGAAAGATTCTGGGGTTTCATCGATTGTCTGATCCAAATTACTCTCTCATTAGTATGTTGAATTAACTGCTAATACAATTATGATAGACTAAAATCAAATAAAAAATACTTAAAAACGTATATAAACAAGCCTACTATGCGGTCAATCTTTGTGTTAGTGTATAAACACTTGTATTTCAAATATAATATTGCATAAATAATAGCGGTCAAGGAGGCAGTACACTAGCTATGTTCAGGACTAAAATAATAGCCATTATGGCCCTCGCTCTCTTCACTTTTGCCATACCGATTACTGGTATACAGGCAGATGAGCCAACAGTTCTAGGAACCGTGACTTTTGATGATGACGCAGGATCTAATGACGCAGTAACAATTTCTATATCCGGTGTATTCGCCGGAACGTATGTGGCATCATTAATTTCATCTGATGGAGCTACTTCTCAACAGATTGCGGAAGTTACAGTAGTAACTCCTGTATTACAGGGAGTTCAGCAAAATACAGGTGATCTGGATCTCAGATTCGATTCTAATTCACCTGGATATGATGGATCTAATTTAATGGAATCGTATAGTAGATTCCAACTAACTGATGGCAGTACTACATATAGTGCTTCTAGTTCAGGAGCATTAACAGCAGAAGTAGTAACCTTAACTTCTCATTTAAGTGATCTTAAATCACTTGTAGCCATGTTGATTATTGATTTGGATACGGCTTCGAAAGAATCTGATATATCCACATTAAAGGCAGGCGTTTCAAGTGCTGTTGGGCAATTAAGTAAAATTACATCATTAACAGAAGGAATACTAGCATCAGCCAATGCTGCTAATGCTATTGATTCGGCTGTAAGCACAGAAAATTTGGAATCTAATATGTCAAATATTACTGACTGGACTTCTGTCATGATAGAAGATGGCACTTACATAAACGAAACATCAAATATGAAAGTGGCTCAAGTATTTTTGGGTTCATCTTCAGGTGGTATGATCGCTTATGCTAATGCTCTTTTGAATGGAATGAGTGATACAACACAATACGATGATGATGGAAAATTGATTTCAATTGCAGGAGACGGTGGAACCGAACAAGCTATTGATTCAGCTCAGGCAATGCAAAATTTAAATGTCATATTAGGGGAATTGCCTGCTCCTGAAATTGAAGATGATTCTGTTGATCCTGTAGTAACTACAAAATCTGATGAAGCGAATAGAAGTGCATTAGGATTGGGATTGCCTAGCGTTGGAGAAAAATCATTGGTCCTATTAATGCAACTTCTAACCATAACAGGAATTTTGTTGCTAGGAACGGGAACACTAATGATCTTTCGTAGTAAGCAATCGTAATTAAAATGTAACGATTATAGTTATAAAAAATAACCCCCCCCCTTGAATACTAATCAAGGGGGGGGGTTATTTTTTTATAGAATGATAATATAAGTTTATATATTTACGGGATTTCATTAAAGGGGTAAATATCAAAAGGTTCATTGTTCTATCGATAGTATTAATTGCCTTACTATAGGCTGTAGTTCAGCTGATGAAGCTGCTTCGGGCTCCGCGCACAACAGGCTATATACTTACTGCTGGCTCCTATTACTTCGCCTGCAGCTCCACCTGAGAAGACCTTCACAAATACTGATGAAGTTATTAAAGCACTTAATAAACAAAACTTTGAGCAAGATAAGGGTAGTCTACGTTGTGATGGTACTAATTCATCGAAATGTTCCTTTCTAACGAAACGCAAAGGTGTAAAATCAATATAAGTGGACTGGAATTTGATTACAATATGTCAGAGAGTCAATTTGATTTGTTTAAAGATAAGTGCAAGAAGAATGATATGGGTGGACAGTCTTTCTTTGAAATAGCTGGATATGGTGACTGTAGCGATATGTTGGAATACACTTTTTTCATGGCAATGTGGCGATGACGTATTATGAACAGTTTGTACCAAAGTTATCGGACGGGTCCAAAAATCTGCAATTCGCTAACGAAATGCGCTCAACTTCAAAAGACACTATGGATTCTATTCTGGAAGATTTATTAGATTAGATATTAAATAACCACTGATATAAGTTTATATATACAAGTGATTTATTGGATAATATCATCCAAATCTAATTTAGAATTACCTATGAATATATGATTAGATGACGTTATGATTAATGGTCGTTTTATAAGTCTTGGTTCATTATGCATCAAAGTGAGGATATCTCCTCTTGTTAATAGATTAAGGTCAAGAGACATTTTTGTATATGAAGGACTCTTAATGGCTAAAAATTTCTTAGGATCTACATTTTTAAATATTTTTTTAAGCTCTTGGTAATCAAATGGATTCAGAAAAAAATCTCTTTCTTTGATTAAAACCTCTGAATTTGAAAGTAACTCTTTCATTTTCATACAAGAACTTCATTTTTTCCAATAATAATAAGATATTGATTTCATACTATATTACCCTAATGGAATTTTGAACCGAATTAACTACGGGTAATTCCTCTATTTTCTTTAATGCACATTGTACAGACAATTCTAATGCTTCATGTGTCATTATAATTAATTCAGCGGATCCTTTTTCAGAATCTTTTTGTATAAATGAAGCTATACTAATTAAATTTTCAGCGAGAATTTTTGCTATTTGGGCTAGTACTCCTGGCTGATCTTTGGCATCAATTCTTAAATAATACTTGCATGTAATACTTGTTATGGGTTTCATTTCATATTTTTCACTTGATACTATATGATTTGGCAATATTACTTCTCGATTTATATCGCGACAAATATCAATGGTGTCCGCTAAAACAGCGCTTGCGGTAGGGTAAGCGCCAGCACCCGCTCCGTGAAAAAGCACATTACCAATTAAATCGGTTTCAACTTGAACAGCATTTAAAACACCATTTACGTTAGCTAGCATTTCAGTTTTAGGTATTAAAACTGGATGAACTCTCGCAGAAATAATATTGTTGTTTAATTCAGATAGAGCCATTAATTTAATGGCAAAACCTAATTCCTCTGCATATTTGAAATCTTTTGGTGATATATTAGTTATTCCCTCTCTATAAACATCAATATCTCGTACCTCTGTCCTGTAACTCAATGACGATAAAATTGCTAATTTATAAGCTGCATCAATTCCTTCTACATCATTTGTGGGATCTGCTTCAGCATATCCTAATTTTTGAGCATCAGCTAAAATTTCCAAGTAATCTGAATTTTCACTAGCCATTCTAGATAATATATAGTTCGTAGTGCCGTTTATGATAGCCTTAATTGATGTTATTTTATTGGCTGTAAAGTCTCTTAACAAAGGTGCAATAATTGGAGTTCCTCCTGCCACGCTTGCTTCATATAGAATTCTTACATTATTTTGATTAGCTAATGAGATAATGTAGGAATTATGCTTAGCCATAACTTCTTTGTTAGCCGTAACTACATTTTTGTGATGTTCTAATGATCGCGTTATGTAGTTGAATGCAGGATGCTCACCTCCCATCAATTCTATTACTAGGTCAACCGAATCATCTGTTAAAATCTCATCAATTGATTCGCAAAATAAATGAGATGGCAAATCGAAAGTTCTAGTTTTACTTCTGTCTTTAACTAAAACATGGCGTAAAATTAATTCTGATCCAACTTGTTTTATTAAATTTTCCTTATTCGTTATCATCACTTCGACGAATCCAGTACCTACAACACCCATACCCAGCAATGCAATTCCTATTGGTCTTCCCATAATATTATTTAATTCCCCGAAAAAATTTGACTGAAAGGATCTGGATCAGGTGTGGGCGTAGGTGATCTGTCTGCCATTTTGACTTGTTGGTGAACCCAGGCATAGACTTCTGAATCGAATTCAGCAAAAACATTATGTTTTCCTCTTTCAACATTTACCCAGTTTTGTAAAGCTTCAGTTTTTAATTGTTCTCTTACTGATGTAGTTAATTCTCGTGCAAGCTGTCGTTCGGACACCATAAAAAATATAATCGAATTTTTATCGTCTTTGTTTCGAACAGGATCACTTAATTCGCCAATCTCTAAATCATAGAAATTGACTTCATAATCTTTCCACGCTCCTTTGGGCATCCAACCTAAACTCCCACCCATTCGAATAACATCTGAGGTATCTTTAGAAAATTCGCGGGAAATCAGATCAAATGCAGTTTCATAGCTCTCGACGGAATCACTGTTTTTGATAAAATCGTTATACTTGACTTGCATAATCTCATATTCACCTGTAACAGGAAGCAATAATCTGAAAAGATGAACTTGTTCAGCAACGTAAGGGACTGATTCTCCGATCCAGTGTTTCATTTTTTCGCGAAGAAAAGTTTTTCGTAATAGATCTTTGTGAGCTAATTCATCAATTTGCAGTTGGTTTAAAAATGATAAATAGCGTTCTCTAGTTTCTCTATCAATTTGCTCTTCTGTTTTACCGGCATTCATATGATCTGGAGATCTCATAACGTATTCAATTTGCTTATTAACTTCCGCTTGATCTACATATATGCCATAGGATGGAGCAGATTGAGAAATCACTTCATTTTCAACTATTGTTTGCAATGCGTTAAAAACTCCTGACTTAACGGCAGCCTTGTCTCCCATAAATAAGGCATTGGCTTCTGAAACCTTCACTAATTCTACTAAATCACCTCTTGTATACTCGACGGTATTTATCTTAACTACTAAATGTCTAGGCGGTAGTACAAAAACTATCACATACCCAACGAGGAACACAGCTAATATTATGGAGAACGTAAACCCTAAAAAAGAGAAAGTGAGTTTTTTCTTTTTTCGTCTAGTTTGATCAAGAGCAACAGCGTGACGCTTATCACTAGGACTATATTGTTTATTTGGTAAACTTTGGTTAGGCAAAACTTATTCCAACCATAATATGTAATGTATAAATATTATTTACAATAAAAATTAACGTTTAAAATTCACTGGGTTAACGCCCTTATGAGCTGGACTATAGGGAATCAATCCAACCTGCCTAGCTCTTTTAACAGCGCGAGCAAAGGCTCTTTGACACTTACCGCACATTCCACTTCTTCTACGAGCTTCTATCATGTATCTATCGGATAAAAATTTCTTTAAATAGTCTATATCTTTGTAATCTAAGTCTTGTTTTTTATCGGCACAGGGCTGACATAATTTCCGTCTTGAATAAAATCTCTTTTGAGAACTTTTATCTCGAACTTCTGTTTCCATTTGATCTCCACTTTTATTCATAATTTAATTATTTAGGTTACCATGGTAAATCATCGTTAGGTAATTCATCAGAGGGTTGGTTATTAGATTCAAACTGACTATTGTTTTTGTTAGAAGATGTTTCGGCACTTGTACTTGTAGGTAAAAACGTTATATTTGAAGCTGTAACATCTAATGAAACTCGCGTTTGCCCGTCATTAGCTACATATGTTCTACTACTTAGTCGGCCTTCAACATACACTTTGCCACCACGTTGCAAATAATTATTACTGGATTCCGCTAGCCTATTCCAAGCACTTACTCTGAACCATTCTGTTTCTTCTCGAGTTTCTCCTTCAGCTGTTGTATATCTTCTATTTGTAGCAACTGTAAAAGAAGTTACCGGGTTTCCTTTTGGGGTGTACCTCATTTCAGGATCTGATCCCAAATTACCAATAATAAGAATTTTATTCATTGTCATAGGAGTAGATTTTCTCTCTTTCGTTATATTACTATCAAACTCGGGATACCATATGTATTAATATATCCTCATTAAGATTCAATGATCGTTCAAGTTCTTTAATTGCAGAAGCCTGCACCGAAAATAACGTATGCATATAATTTCCTTCCTGTAATTTGTTTACAGGAAAAGATAATCTTTTTACACCCCATTCGTTTTTTTCAGTCACCACACCACCATTATCGTTGATATATGTTTCGATTTTGTCAATGATAGCTCCGATTTCATTGGAATTTGAAACCGGGGTAATTGCCATAACTAATTCGTAATTTCTTTGTTCATCCACTGTTAATTTAACCCTTATTATAATACTGGAATATTTTTTAGCATCGTTTACTATATCATGCAGAAGATCTATCAACAATATAAGTAATCGTCTTTAAATGTATAAAATGATCATATTTAGTTAATAATCGGTGTTTAATAGGAGAATTGTATGTCTACTAACAAAATTACAGGAAGTCACTTAATAGCGAAATCATTAGAAAAGCAGGGGGTAAAAAATATTTTCACTTTGGCCGGTGATCATGTTTTGCCGACTTTAGATGTGATAAGTGAACAAAACTTTAAAATTTGGGACACACGTCATGAGCAAGCTGCTGTACATATGGCTGATGCATGGGGAAGAATCACAGGACAATTAGGAGTTTCCATATATACAACACCCGGACTTTCTAATGCTATTCCGGGATTAGCTAATGCCATTCATTCAGAAAGTCCTCTTTTATCAATCAGTGGATCCGCTGAATTAGAAGAACTTGGAAGAGGTGCAATGCAAGAAATTGATCAAGTAGGGATGGCAAAACCTATCACAAAAGGTAGCTGGATGGTAACAGACCCTAAAAGAATTCCTGATATGATTGGTCATGCAATAAGAGTTGCCTATTCTGGTAGAAGGGGGCCAGTTCATTTGACTATTCCTGTTGACATCCAACAAATGGAAGTACCAGAATATTCAAATTATGAATTTGCAAATAAAGAGATTCAACTTTTAGATACTGCTTTAGCAAATGATTCTCAAATAAATAATATTATCAACCTGATGAAATCAGCTAAGAACCCCTTAATAATTCTTGGAAGCCCATGCTCATATACAGACACTCCAGAAAATTTCACTGATCTCATAGAAACCATTAAATTCCCAGTAATGACTGAGGGAGATGCTAGAGGAATCATTCCTGATTCTCATGAATATAGTTGTGGGTTTTTTGACAATGGTTTAAACTCAGCTGCTAAAAAAATCAGAGAAACGGATCTTTTGATTTTATTAGGAAGGAAACAAGATCTTATAATCGGATATGCTATGAATCCAATTGTTCCTAGTTCAGCGAAGATAATTCAAATAGATCCAAACGCATCAGTAATTGGTAGAAATAGGAGAGTAGATGTAGGAATTGTTGGCAATATATCACAAATTGTTAATCAGATCACCTTAGCAGCAAGAAACCATAAGTGGGATAAATTGGAATGGCTGGAAGAATTAAAACAAGCTCAACAGAATCAATTATCTGATTTGCAAACTAAGTCACAAAATAAAAACCCTATGCATGCATCATTCGTACATAAAATAGCAAGTGAAATAATTTCTGATGATGATATTTTAGTTTTTGACGGCGGAGATTTTTGCCATTTTGGCAGAGCTTTTCATCAATCTAATACCTTGAAATCATGGTGGTATCTACCAACCTCTGGAATGTTAGGTCAAGCAATCCCTACTGCTTTAGCAGCAAAAATAGCTCATCCAAACAGAAGAGTGTTTATGTTTACTGGAGATGGGGCATTTGGATTTAATGGATTTGAATATGATACAGCAGTAAGGCACAATCTTAATATAATAGGAATAATGGGTAATGACTCTACATGGGGTATAGATAAACATATCCAAGAAAAAGTGTTTGGCAAAAGTGTGGCTACGAAATTATTGCCTTCACGTTATGACCAAGTCGTATCTGGACTCGGAGGATATTCGGAGTTGGTAACAGATCATAGGGATTTAAAAAATGCAATTTCTCGATCTGTAAACCAAGATCTACCGTCATTGCTTAATGTGCAAATCTCTAATTCTATTAGCCCAAGAGCTGAAGCTGCAATTACTAAATGGAAAAGCCATACTCCGGAGCCTATGTAAGAGTTTTTATAACTTAAATGTTATAGACTAGGAACGCTGGAAAAATAGAGAGATCTATGGCATTTTTAGGATCTAGTAGGGAGAAAGTTAAACCTGCATCCATAGAGAATTATCTCAAGGAACTAATGATTACTAGGAGGTCTTTTGTAAAAATGACAGATACACATATTAAATTAATAAGTGTTACTCCAGGTGCAGAGCAGCACATGGCATATGTTGCCCGTGTAAGTAACCCTAACAACCAGGATAATGATCACTTTGCCGGATTACTGAAATACTGTATTAAACAGAATCACTGGTCTGTGTTTGAACAAGCATTTATGACGATCGAAATTAATACTACTAGAGGATTGGCATCGCAAATCTTACGTCATAGAGCATTTACTTTCCAGGAATTTAGCCAAAGATATGCTGACACTAATCTATTAGATAGCATAATTGCAGTACCAGAGCTTCGTAGGCAGGATAGTAAAAATCGCCAAAATAGTATCGACGATTTGCCACAAAAACAGAAAGAGAATCTTCAATCAAAAATTGCTGTCCATTTTTCTCAAGCAATGAATCTCTACAATGAACTTCTACAAGAGGGAATAGCAAAGGAGTGTGCGAGATTTGTTCTACCGTTAGCGACACCCACTAGAATATATATGACTGGTAATGTTCGTTCTTGGATTCATTATGTAGATCTGAGATCAGCTCATGGAACACAGAAAGAACACATGGATGTTGCAGAAGGAGTCAGAATAATCTTTGCTGAACAATTCCCTACTGTTGCAGAAGCCCTTGAATGGTCTACATAGGAACCATTCATATATAATATTTGTATCTTAAAATACCCAATTTACTCAAAAATATTATAAGGAAAACATATGAAATGGATAAGATATAACAATAAGAATATAGTATGTTACGGGATACTTCAGGACAATATTATTACAGAGGTTAAAGGTAGCCCATTTGAATCATATGAAATGACAGAAACCACCCTCTTTTTATCAGATGTGCAATTGCTGATACCTGTAATTCCTAAAACTTTTTATGCCGCAGGAACCAATTACGAAGAACATATTAAAAAAGTTGCTGAATTGATTGGAACTACTCCTAATTTACCTATTAAAGCAGATATAGGTTATCGAGCGAATAATGCTCTTATTCCTCATAATGAACCGGTAATTATTCCTAGTGATGCAACCGAGCAAGTTCAATATGAAGCTGAGTTAGTGGTGGTTATAGGTAAAACTGCAAAGAATATATCAGAGGAAGATGCTTTAGATTATGTTTTAGGTTACACCATAGGTAATGATGTAAGTGAAAGATCTTGGCAAAAAACAGACAAAACATTGTGGCGAGCTAAAAACACTGACACATTTAAACCAATGGGTCCGTGGATAGAAACAGATGCAAACATAGAAAATATGATTACTCAAGTGAAACTAAATGGAGAGATTACAATTGAATTCAAAACCAATAACATGATATTTGGAGTAGAGAAATATATTTCTGAAATAACAAAGTATTTAACACTTCATCCCGGAGATGTAATATGGATGGGAACGGATGGAGAAGGGAAAAATATGTCTGATGGTGACATTTGCGAAATATCAATAACGGGGATTGGTAAATTAAGTAATCCTATATTCAAACAAAATAAGTAAAGGATACCTATCTATGCAACAAGTAGAATCTGTATTAGGTCCTATAGAATTAAAATCATTGGGAACCACTTTGTCGCACGAACATGTGATTGTGAGTTCAGGAGGGATACCTCAAATATATCCTGAATTCATACAAAGAGAAAAATCTATTGAAAAAGGAATTAGTCGACTTAGTGCAGCTAAAAAAGAAGGTGTGGATACTATTATAGATGTAACCACATTGGATTTAGGGAGAGATATCAACGTATTAAAGCAAGTTTCTGAGGGATCTGAAGTGAACATAATTTGCGCAACGGGAACTTGGAGAGACATACCTAGAGCTTTTTGGAATTCAACACCTGATGCCATAGCTGCTTTATACATTAGAGAAATCGAACAAGGAATTGAAAACACAAATATAAAAGCAGGAATAATCAAAGTTGCCAATGATAAAGGTGGCGTCACAAGAGAAGGAGAATTAATACTTCGGGCGGCTGCACGAGCACAAAAACATACTAATACCCCTATTTCAACACATACCTGGGCACCGGACAGGGTAGGTGAACAGCAAGTCAGAATATTTGAAGATGAAAATGTAGATCTAAACCGAGTGTATATTGGACATAGTAACGACACTATGGATATTCACTATTTGGAAGGGTTAATGGATAAGGGGGTTTGGCTTGGGTTAGACCGATATCCAGGAGGCAGAGAGTTCGGAACCCCTGATTGGATAAAAAGGACTGAAATATTATTCAAGCTTATTACTGATGGCTACGGTAAGAAATTAATGTTAAGCCATGATTGGTCTGTCACATTAAGCAATGTCCCTGTTGAATTTATAAATAGTAGAAATAAGCAAAATCCGGATGATTATCTTTTTATACATCGCAATGTGTTGCCAATGTTAAAAAATCTGGGGGCATCTAGTGAACAAGTTGATGATCTTATGATTAATAATCCGAGACGTTTTTTTGAAGGGTAATATCAGGCTCCATTGCTATATAGGCAACAGAACCTGATAAATGTGGAGGCGCTCAAAAGAACACCTACCTCGAACGCCTCCTACTACTATAACTATCCAAAATTGTTACCCTCCTTCATGAGACGTTTTTATTTATTAATTATTTCGTCGTGTCTCATAAAATCATTATAAACAAAAATTATGAAAATATAATAATATTTTTAATATATGAGATCATTTATTCTGGGAATTATTGATAATAGGGAATAATTAATTATGAAAATGCAGTTATCTGGAGTGATTATATGGACTAATAATTTAAAAAGATTACGGTCTTTTTATGAAAATATATTAAATCTGGAACCTAATTCGATAAAAGAAAACTTTATTTCTTATAAATGGGATGATGTAAGACTTAATTTAGGTAAGCACTCTCTTATTTCATATGAATCAAGTAAAGATCCATACAGAATCATGATCAATTTTAATGTTCAAAATATGGATTTAATTGTATCGATATTAAAAAAGAACTCGGTGAATTTTATACGGGAGCCGGAAAGAGAAAAGTGGGGGGGAATCGTAGCAACTTTTGAAGATCCTGATGGAAATATTATTCAACTACTAGAACAACCAAGGTAAAGAATTCAACGTCACCTATAATTAGTATAAATTGTGATATGTATTAACCTTGTTCTTCAAAGCCTCTCTTTCGTAGATTAATTGCATCTTTTAAATAGACATTTATCATTTCATCTTGTCTTTTGTTTGAATTCACATGGACCATTACTCTTATGCATTTTTCCTGAGCATCATCTATCAACATTTCGTGAGCACACATCAATGCAACATCTTGCCATCCGATTTTACGAGCGGAAACAGCGGGAAATTGTGTGTTTAGATCAGAAGTAGTCGTGAAAAAAGCGCTTATAATATCATCTGAATGCAGGTTATTTTTCTCGACTAATGATATAAGCATTTCTTTAGTCGCCACTTCAATAGCATCTTTGGTGTTTGAATTGGCAGTAGTCGCTCCTCTTATAGCTCTAACTTTAGACATGTTATTTCCTTAATTTTTAACATTTGAATCCACATATTTAAGTGATCTAATAAATTTAACCGCAGATTCAACTTCTGATCCTTCAGAAGAATTTGATATATGATCGATAAAAGCACTACCAACAACAGCACCATCAGCAAAATCATTTACTTCTAACACATTGGATCTAGTAGATATTCCGAAGCCAACTAAAACCGGAAGGTCGGTGTGTGTTTTTATTCGTCTAACTAGTTTTTTGACTTCAGATGATAGTTGAGATCTTGCACCCGTGACGCCTGTTAAACTTACGCAATAAATATATCCGCCAGCTTGCTTGCAAGCTTGTTTGATTGTTTCGTCGGTGCTAGTTGGTGCTAATAAAGGGATTAAATGAATTCCATGTGATAGGCATTTCTGAAATAATTCATTAGATTCTTCCGTAGGCAAATCTGGAATAATTAGCCCATCTAATCCGGCTTTTGAAGCGTCTCGTAAAAAATCATCGATTCCATAACTTAAAAATGGATTATAGTAACCCATAAACACCATAGGTGACACATTGTTGGAAGCTCTGATTTCAGTTAATAAATTAATGGTTTTTTTTAAATTAACTCCATTTTTTAATGCAATATAGTTGCTTTTCTGTATAGTAGGTCCATCTGCCAACGGATCGCTAAAAGGAATTCCTATCTCTAATATATCAGCTCCGTTATCTAAAATTTCTAGTACTATTTTTTTAAAAATATGGATATTTGGGAAGCCTGATGTGATATATGGAACTAACACGGGTTCTGAATCAGATTTCATTAAATTTAATTTTTTATCAATTCTATTGTTCAAAATCAAGCAACACCTAATATTTTTAATCTATCCATTGTCTGTAATTCACGCCGAAGACGCAACTATAGTCACAATTAAATTTTGAATTGAATGGATAAAAATCACTGGCCAGATGGATTTCCATTTTAAAAATACATAAGATACTACGATAGAACTAAAAAATACCGGCACAAATAACCCTATGTCGGCATGTACTATAGCAAAAATTATGGATCCAATTGAAATTGATTTGTATGGCGATGTTTTTTGAGATAATTGTAGCAAAATTACTCCACGAAAAAAAAATTCTTCTATGATTGGCACAAAAACACAAATAGCTAACAAATTAACTATTACAAACGAATGTTGTCCCAATATGTATTTAGGTATTAATGGAGGAGCAATATTGGGAATGTTAATAGTAATAACTGTCTGGGCATAAATTATGGCAAAAATCATATTAATAATTACACTTATGCTCACAATTAAAATTATTTTTTTTATGGTTATATTATTGAAATTAAAAATATTAAGACTGTTAGTTCGAATAAAATTTACTGTATAAAATAATAAAAAAAATTGAGGAATTACTAAAACCCACGGATACAAATTGCTAGGTTGCTGTAAATCTAAATCAGAGAGAACTGTAATTCTAATCAATGTAATTAATGCATATGTGACTGCTAATATTAAAAGTGGGTTTATTATCCAATAGCGATTATTAATCATTTAACCATTGAATATCACCGAATTTCGATAAATCGTGTTTTTTAGATTTGTATATTTTAAAATCCTCTAATGAATCACTGAGGTTTCCATCGTCCCCGTGTCCGGGATAGAAAATCGTGTCTGAGGGTAATGTTAACAATTCATTTTCAATGCTCTTTATGATTTGATCTAGATTTTCAGAAGATTGTGTTTTTCCAGGACCTCCAGGGAAAAGTGTATCACCTGTGAACAAATGTTTACCTACCGTGAAACAGGTGGATCCATCCGTATGTCCTGGAGTAAATATCGATTTGAGAACAAGGTCACCTACTGTGATTTCATACCCGTTGTTAGTATAAAAATTGGGTATAAAATCCAAATATTTCGAATCTTGTTCTCCCATACCGACGGGAGCTTTTATAATCTCTGTTACTTGAGCAAATCCCATTAAATGATCCATATGGTTATGGGTTATTAGAATGGCTTTAATATCAATAGTTGAAGCTAATGCAATTAATACGTCAGGTTCAGCAGGGGTATCTATTAAAATTCCTTCATTTGAATTAGGGCAACATAAAATATATGCATTGTTATCATACGGTCCACATATTATTTTATGGATTGTCAGGGATGAATCTTTGTGATGTGGTTTCATGGTTACTCCTTATTTTATTAAAAATTGCGATTATATCAATCATAGTGCTCTATGAATTAAAAGGCTATAAAATATAATAAACATGTGTATAAGAAATAACTGAAATATTTTAAAAAAGAGGTTAGAATGAAAACGTCAGTCATAACTATTAAAAACAATTCGCGTATTGAGTTAATATGCCCTCATCAAAACGGTATAACATATGTAGTACCGAGTGAATCGAATTGGGTATGCTCAGATGAACTGAAAGTTTCTCATTCTCTCGCAGGTTTTTTTAATGATATTTCAAACATTGATGATGCTAAAATACTAAGCATAATGCAGAAATGGGGAATCTACTATAGAACAAATACTGTAATAAAAAATGCATAATGTCTGTTAATAATCATCGTCCAATAAGGCGGATTTTTCCCTTAAATTAGATAACCCAGACATGTAGAGTATGTCTTCGTCTCCTGATTCAGTATCATCATCAGACCAATCTTTTAAGGCCACTATGGTAGATTGTTCTTCTGATTGTTGTGCCATTATAGGAGCCGAAAAATCTGTTAATCCTTTTAGTTCACTGGGAAAAGATGATTTAGATGTTTGGTTAGGATGCTGGTACGTTTCTCTAATTATCACTGATACATTGGTATCCGACGCTTGAGTGATGTTTGCTTCATATTTATTGCCACCTCTCATAAGTTTACTAAGTCTTAATCCGACTTTTGGGTCTAGGTTACCTATTTTAATTCCATTCTGATCCAATGCAGTTACGCCTCGTTGAGTGGAAGATAACAAAACTTCGTGTCCTGGAATTAAAGTAGACAGGTCAATGCCTAATGGAATATTCACTAATTTGGTTACAGAAGTTTTGCCAGTTTCTCTGATAAATGTTTTGCCTATAATATTCGCTTTAGAAGACACTTTTGGTTTTATTGAAAAGGATTTATTTATTCTACCCACGTTTTTTTGAGCAATTTTACTTGATGGCATTATTAATAACGCGCAATTAAAAGATGATAAGGCATCCGGTATGGCCCCTTGCTCATATAAAGCTTTGCCTAACCTGTTATAGGCTTCGAATTCCCATGGAAATTGTTCGACTATCATTTTGTTTAAATCGATTGCATTTAGCCAATCAGATTTCATCGCAAATTCAATCGCCTGTTGAGTTCTATCTTTCAAAGATTTCTCTAGAGAAACTGATGTTTGGAATTCCATGTTTGCATCAACACTCTTGCCTTGAATTGCGAACAGGTCGGCCAACTTGTTTCTGGTTTCAAAATCACCGGGCAAGACTTCTAAAATATTTCGCATTACATTTTCTGATTCAATATCAACCTTATCTTGAAGTAATAAATCTAATTCTTTTAATTTATTATTTCTAAAAAGTAATTGTTCTCGTAATTGTTTTATTTTCAAATTGACCCTCAGTCATAAAATGTTAGTTAAATGAATATGAAAGCATTCTAATCATCAGCAATTAAAATGAGCAATGTGTTTTTATATAAAATTTCACGAGAAATTTAAATAATCAAAATATTTCATACAACGTAAACTTACGATATGATCTATGTTAAGTAGAAAGTGTTGCTAAATATTTGATCAACTGCATACTCGTAATATTCCAAACCTCATTGTATTAAATATCAAGAGTCTGCGGTGTTAAAAAATATTTGATTAGGTACTATTTATTTAACAAACGAAGATTTTATACGAATCCGTAATACTCTATATATTGTTTCCAAAATTATCAGTTTAGACATTTTTGAGTATCCATTATATCGACTATTAAATTCGATTGGGATTTCTATGATATTTAATTGTGATTTTTGACATTGGTATGCCATTTCTGATTGAAAAGCAAACCCTTTAGCATTAATATTATCCCACGGTAATTTTTTTAGAGCAGAAAGTTTAAATGCCTTAAACCCAGAAGTGATATCCATAACATCAATATTAAGAATTAATCGAATAATTTTGTTACCTACAAAACTAAGTATTTTTCTGTGTATACTCCAATTGTTATCATAAATTACAAAGGGTATGTAACGTGATCCGACAACTACATCGTATTTAGAGATTAATTCAATCATTGATTTCAAATATGAAGGATTATGAGATAAATCTGCATCCATTTGGATAATTATAGATAGAGAGTCTATATCTGATTCTATCAGCTTTAGAAATGTCTCTTTGTATGCTGTGCCAAGTCCTTGCTTATGACTTCGTGTTACTAGTGATAAGTTATTGTTACTAGTATTTCTAATATGTTTTTCTATTGTTTGCGCAGTACCATCGGGTGAATTGTCATCAATAAATAAAACCTTCAGGTTTTCTATGTTTTCTGCACGTAAGCGCATCAACAATTCTTCTACATTCAAAACTTCATTGTAGGTGGGGATTATCACATATACAGAAGCTGAATCCATATATAATTCTCTTATATCGACTTTTTCATTTGTGACGAAATATACGTAATCGGGTAATCACAATATCCCTAATCATTTGAAGGGTGTCTTTTCCGAATTTAATTTTACTTCCGGATTTATATGTCCATTCTATAGGGTTTTCATATATGCGTAATCCATATTTTTGGGCACGCATTAAAATTTCCACATCAAATCCCCAACCGTAAATTTTTTGCGCAGTGAATAATTGTTTAGCGGCATAAGATGTGAAACATTTATATCCACATTGAGTATCTTTAAAATCTTTTATTGCGACAATCCGAACAAAATAATGGAAAATTGTCCCTATAAGTTGCCTTATCAACGGTTCTTCATATTTGTTAGATTCAGTCAAATTACGTGATCCGATAACAATATCATATCCGTTTTTAATATGCGTGATAAAACTGTCGATTTCGGTCACGGGCATAGACATGTCTGCATCACACATGAACTTGAGAGAGCCTTTAGCCGAAAGCATACCATTCATTACTGCCCAGCCTTTACCAAAATGATCTAATTCTATTATTTTAGTAAATGGTGAATTTTGTGACCACAATTTTAATAAGGAAACCGTATTATCGGTACTGCCATCGTCACAAATTATAATTTCCCAAGAATAAGATTTAGTATTTAAATAGGAAACTAGCGAGTCGATTGTGGGAACAACTCGAGTTTCCTCATTATATGTAGGTACAATTATAGATAAATACATATTAATCTTGATTGTGTAATATAAATATATTAAATATTCTAATCTAATTCAAAGGCGTTATGGAGAGATTGTGCTGCTTTTTCCATATCTTTTTCTCGGATTACACAAGTGATACGTATTTCAGAAGTTGTAATCATTTCAATATTAATTCCTGCATTGGCTAACGATGAGAACATCGTTGCGGCGTACCCCGGGGTATTTTGCATACCTGTGCCAACAATACTTACCTTGGCTAATCCTATAGTTTTACTGATTTTTCCATTACCTAGGTCCAAAGAAATTTTTTCAACTACATCTATAGCTCTAACACTATCTTCTTTTGTTACAGTAAACGTTAGATCTGTACTTCCATCCACGCTATAATTTTGAACAATTATATCGACGCTGATATCTTCAATAGCTAATGGTTCGAATAAAGATGCTGCTATACCTGGTCTGTCTACAACTGAAAGAATCGTGATTTTAACCACGTTTTTTTCAGTTGCGATTCCGCGTACTCTATTTCTAATTTCTCCTATGGAAGATTCCATATCATTTACCTCATGTATTAATGTGCCTGGTTCCTCATTGGTACTGTTGGATACAATTATCGGGACTTGGTATGCCATACCTAATTCGATCGATCTAGGGTTCATTTTAGCCCCATAATTTGCTAATTCTAACATTTCTTCAAACCCAATTTCTTTAATTTTTGTTGCATTTGCCACGAGTCTAGGATCAGCTGTATATATCCCATCAACATCAGTATATATTTCACATCTATCGGCCTTTAAAGAGGCAGCTAAAGCTACAGCAGTAAGATCAGAAGCTCCTCTTCCTAAAGTGGTAATATCTTGATAATCAGTGACTCCTTGGAATCCAGCAACAATAACTATAAATCCGTTTTGAAGCTCTTTTTTGATCCGATCATGGTTTATTCTTGATATTTTAGCTTTGCCATAATTAGCGTCGGTTATTATCCCTGCTTGTGAACCACTTAAACTGATAGCATTTTTACCGATTGATTTCAGAGCCATAGACAACAAAGCGCAAGCCTGTGATTCACCCGTAGACAATAAAACATCTAATTCTCGAGAATCTGGACGCAAGGCAATCTTGGATGCAATATTCAATAAATCATCTGTTGAACCACCCATGGCAGAAACGGTGACAACTATTTGAGTTGTGTTATTATGCGACTTTGCGATTTTGTCGGCTACATTTTTGATTAAGTCAGGTGTGGCTAATGAGGAGCCTCCATATTTTTGTACTATGAGTGGCAATATTTTCTCCCCATTTTATATTGTGACAAGTTGAGCCCCTGATTCTGCTATAGACGTAACCAAAATATCGCCATCTAAACCTGATTTCATAGCAGCATCGGCCATTTCGTATCCTATTGTATATTCGCGACTTTCAGTAAATGCGATTATTGTAGATCCTGAACCAGACAGAGCTGCCCCCAATGCGCCTGCGTTTAATGCGCCTTGTATAATATTACGCATCGGATGAAAGAGTTTTTGCCTTGTAGGTTGATGTAGCATGTCTTGAGTAGCGTATTTTAAATTACTTAAATCTCCGGAAGAAAATGCTTGAACTAATAAAGCCGCTCTTCCAATATTAAAAACAGCGTCTTTCCGGCTAACATTATCTGACAATACAGCTCTTGCATTATCTGTCGACATTTCAGTTTTAGGAATAAATAAAACAATATTTATGCTTTTTGGTATGGTTACTGCGGCTGTTATCAGGTTTGCTGAATCATAGACGCCTATTTGCATTCCTCCATAGATTGCTGGAGCTACATTGTCAGGATGACCTTCTAGTTCTGCAGCCATATTAAGAATATCTTTTTGAGTGTATGGAGAATTTAAATATAGATTTGCCGCCATTAACCCACCAATTAAAGCAGCTGAACTGCTACCTAATCCTCTAGAAACCGGAATGTTATTTTCACATTCGATAGTTACATTGGGAGGTGTTATTTTAAGATTATGAAACAAAAAATCAAAGCTAGTGGAAATTAAATTCGTTTTATCATTGGGTAAATTATTTCGAGAATCGTTTTTGAATATTATTTCCGACGGACCGTCGGAAATTCGAACATAGTTCCATATATCTAAGGCTATCCCTAAAGAATCAAATCCGGAACCCATATTCGCTGATGTAGCTGGTATTTTTATTGTCAAATCTGTCATTATTATTACAATCTAAATTATATCATCGTTTATATAGTCTAAATTATATTATCTGATTATTATTTAAAACAAAAACTAATTTGCTTGATTAGCAATAATATCAAGGACAATCGATGGTTCACAATTTAAAAAATAATACTTTGCTACTACTTGATTATCCTCAGATTATTTCGGAAGTTTCTAAATTAACAACTTTTTATGCCTCAAGAGAAAAAGCTGCGAATATGATTCCGAAATATGTAGAAAAAGAAGTTACTAGATTGCAAATAGAAACTGAGGAAGCAAGAACCTTGATTGATTTGGAAGGAATAATTAATTTAAGAGATATTAAAGATATATCTGAAGAAGTAAAAAGAGCTTCGTTAGGATCTACATTAGATGGTATTCAATTGATAGACATTTCAAATACAGTCAACAGTTTACTTACTCTAAAAAATAAAATATTAGACCATGAAAACAAAATATTAGTTTTATCCGATATTTCAAGAAATATTCCGGATTTGTCATTTTTGAATTATATGATCAATTCGAAAATTGATCATAATGGATTAGTGAAAGATTCTGCTAATCCCTATCTAAAACAGCTGAGAAGCCGTCTCAGAGAATCTTATAATCGAGTAATCGATGAATTAAAAATATATATTAATAAAGATTCAAGCCATGAAGCGATACAAGATGACATAATATCGATAAGAAATGACCGATTAGTTATTCAAGTTAAGTCTAATTTGAGAACTCAAAAACCAGGCATCGTACATGGTGCATCAAACACGGGAATGACATTATTCATTGAACCTTATAGTACTGTCGAATTATGTAATATGTGGAGAGAATTAGTCCTAGAAGAAGAAAGAACCGTGTTATTGATATTACATGATTTAACTGAGCAAGTTGGTGTAATAGCAACAGACATTCTTATTGGTGTTGAAAATGCATCAGAAATTGATTTTATAATGGCTCGAGCTAGGTATAGTGAACTACTTAAAGGATTTCGAAACCGTAATCATGAGATCGTAACTACAGTTCAATCATCTAAACTAATACTTAATAATGCAAGGCATCCGTTGTTGGCCGACGATTCTGTTCCGCTATCTCTAAATATGGATAAATCATGGAGTTTACTAGTTATAACCGGACCAAATGCAGGAGGTAAAACGGTAGCGTTGAAAACTATTGGATTATTGGCTGCTATGAATCAAGTTGGAATTCAAGTTCCTGTTGACGACGGATCATTATTACCCATATTTGATGGTATATACGCGGATATTGGTGATCAACAAAGTATTGAAAATGCTGCTTCAACTTTTAGTTCCCACATCAAAAACATAACCAATATTTGGAAAGTGGCCACAAGCAAATCATTGGTTTTATTAGATGAAATAGGTGGAAGCACTGATCCGGAAGAAGGATCAGCCATAGCTCAAGCGATTTTAGAAAAATTTAGTCATGCAGGAATCGTTACTATAGCGACAACTCATCATAAATCAGTTGCGGCTATGGCAGAAGAATCAAACCATATGCGTAACGCAAGTTTTATACTTGATTCCACTACCTTGAAGCCGACCTATTCTATGATCTTTGGAATGTCTGGGAATAGTTCTGCGATAACAGTGGCTGAAAAACTAGGGTTACCAGATGAAATGTTAAAATCTGCTAAACAAAAACTTTCACCACAATCTATGGTTATAGACAAGTGGTTGAATAACATGAATGCAAAAACTACGGAGATACAAAATACTCGAAATGAAATAGATATTAATAATGATATGATTAAAAATCACAGACAAACAATAGAATCGCAAATCCAATACTTAATTGAAAATACGGATCAAATATTACAATCAACTCATAATACCGCAAAAAAACAATATGAAACAATTAACTCTTTATTAGATCAAGCTAAAGCTATATTGTCTTGGGCACAATATTCGGATGAACCTAAACAACATATAGAAAAATCACTTCAGGAAATATCTGATCTGAAGGACGTTATCCCGACTTCATTATTGCACTTATACCGGAATAAAAATTCTTCCTCATTGGATATAGATGTGGGATCCGAAGTGATTATCAAAGATTTAGATGTAATTGGAACCATAACTAGTTATGATAAAACACAAAACAAAGTAGACATGAAAGTCGGGAATATCACATTAAATATAGAGGCCCATAGGGTATCAGCTACAAATTCCATACCCTTAGAAAAAGTTCCAGTAAAGTATAGTTATAATTTTAAACAAACGTTTGATTTGAATTCATTTGAATTAGATATTAGAGGTTTACGCGGAGATGAAGCTAAAATTCGAATCGACGCTTTTATTGATAAATCTCTAGAAAATGAATTGCAGCAAATCAGAATCATTCACGGCAAAGGTACTGGTATATTAAGAAATATCGTGCGCGAAACATTGTCAAACCATTTTATCGTGAGAGAATTTAAGCCTGAAATAGATGGAGTAGGAGGACATGGATCTACAATGGTTTACTTGCGTTAATTATTTTCAAGATTTTTCCTCAGTTATTAACATTAATAGTGATGGTAAAACCAATAAAGAAGCCATTAAGGCGAGAAATATCATGATTGCTGTTAATTGACCATATGCGGCAAACATCGGCATTGGGGCAAATCCTAAGATAGTAAATCCTGCAATACTTGATCCTGCTGATGCTATTAAAGCTACTCCTGTCCCTTTAGCCGCTTTTGTGATCGCATCAATTCTTGTATGATTTTTTTTCATTTCTTCTCTAAACCTTGCCGTCATATGAATTGAATAATCTATGCCAACACCAATTGAAATTGCACCTATCATTGCAGTCACAAAATTTAGAGAAAACCCCAATATATACATTATTCCATATAACCAGGCGGTAATTATACCTACAGGTATTACGGTTACTATTGCAAATTTGAAAGATCTCATAGCAAAAATCAACAATATAATTGCTGCAATAATTGCTATTGGGAGTGCAGTGAATAATGTTTTTGATGATGCATTTAGTTGTGATTCTCTAGTAAATGGAGAACCTGTTAAAGCTACTTTTTTTAAAGACGGATGTGTTTCCATGTTTTTCATTATAGGAACAAGCAACTCCCTAGTAGAAGTGACAACTGACTGGTTTCTAGTTCCAGGTATTTGAAATGATATAGCCGTTAAATCATCTTCGTTAATTTCATGGAAGATTGATCCTTTCATGACATCAATAGATATAAGCGTATCGTTATTGATATCTATGATGCCATTTCCTAACCCAATTTCATAAATAGCTTTGATTTGATTAGTAGTATCTGGGAACCCATTTGAATCATTGTCCGTAATTATTACTCCACTATTTGCAGTGATATAATTTCGAGCATCTGAATTATTCATTACTGTCTTTAGCATGGTAATAACATTTGGACCAAAAGTAACCTCACCGCTCGGGGCAACAGCAATGTATTTAATTGTTCTAAGTGTTTCAATTAACTTACTTATTTCTACTAAAGCAGTCGGATCTGTCAAATCACCTTTAATATAAATTATTCCCGGTTCTCCTCCTTGTTCACCCATATATGAATCAAATTTATCTAATCCTATGACGAATTCTGAATTTGAATCGAAAAAATCTTTGACATCAAATGAAGGCCGTAATTGAATTGCGTAATAAGAAGATAATACGGTGATTAATATAGTAGCAAATATAGTTAAATTAGCATGACCAGTTGATTTAATTACTAGCCATTTTGTGACTTTCATTAATATCGTTTCAGACGTGACTATTTCTTCATCAATCAGTACGTTTGATGCAACTATTGGTTTATCAATCATTTTTCTCAGGAAATATATAGGAATCAGTACGAAAACAATAATAACAATTAAAATTATCAAAAGCCCATAAATCATATTGATTGCTACCATGATTATTACGGCTAATCCCGAAAATATTGAGACTAAAACCAATCCTGTGATCCTAAACACATTCCATTTAGCATTGAGGGTTTTCGAGAATTGATTATTTTGTAGTAATAGCTCGTCTATTTTCATTATGAGCAATGGTGCAATGGCACCAAGCAGTATATAGGAAGAAATAGTGGCAATACCTGCAGATGCCCCAAAATGCATTACTGCCTCAATGTCTGAAGAAAGATTGGATAGAAATGCTATACTGTCACTGAGCATAGCTAAAAGTAAAGCTCCGCTAACACCCGCGTAACTTATTTTTAATGCGTTTCTTGGTAAGTATCCTTTGAGTGTTTCTTCTTTGTACCTGCGAATAGAATGGACCACAAAATCTACACCTAGGGCTACCATGCTTATAGGTACGACTAGGTCGATTACCAATCCCATTTTTAAGCCGATTAAAGCAGATATACCTTTTAACCATATCATCATCATGGCTAATCCAATACCAGTGATGGCACCTACCCAATATGAATTAGAAGTGAGCCCGACAATTAAAACTGCAGCGATGACCGTGAGCATAATATAGGGCCCTGCTTTTTGCCCCTCCTCTTCAGCTTCAAGATTCACATCTATAGCTATTCCATATAATGTGTAGTGATTTTGGTTACCTGACATAATAGAACCAAATTTTCTGTTGAGTAATTCTTTATTTTTTATTTCTTCACCTCCCCCTAATCCGATTTCTAATCCACTGCCCCCTAATTTTTGATTGTCTGCCAAAACTGCAAATGTCATAGCTGGAGAACTCCAATAATTTATTGGAGTTCCATTCACTAAACGTTGATTCACAGTACTATCGATAGATAAAAAATCCCGTACTTTTATAAAATTCTCATCTGACATGACAATAGATACGGCTGTTTTAATTTCTTCTTCCGAACTATTTTCTATAGTTGTTCCCATCATCGACAATATAGATTCTATTGGATCTAAAATTGATACAATTCCTAAAACTTCTGCGGTAAAATCGTAGTCGTAATAACCGAATAGGTAAGATTGTTGTGGTAATGTTCCTACAGATAAACCTTCTGATAAATCCATGAGTAGCAGTTGAGACTTGTTTTTTTTAAATTCTAATAAAACGTTTTTAGTTAAAACATCTCCATTGTGAGCTTCTAATATATAACTAGCGTAATGGACTGGTGTAGGAAATTTATCATCTATATCTGTTTGTAAATCGTAAACTTCGCCGGGAGGATTAGGGCTTGCCTGTTCAGTTGGTGCCATATTTAAAACTGGATATAAAAGAAATAAAGTTACTGATAAAGTGAGAATAATGAGAGTATTCGATTTATCAGTCATAAATGTAGATAAACTTACATTCCATTGTAGCAATTTCAAGTTAATTCCTTTGTAAAAATCATCAAAAACAGAGATTAGTATGCCTTTAATTTCTTGTCTAATGATCTCATACTTAAGAGGTATTTATATATGACTACCGTCAAATACTTCATTTTTTACTAAGGCGATAATTTTACTCAAGGAGGCAACAATGAAAGTGCTTTTTATGGGAACTCCTGAATTCGTGCTTCCTGTATTAGATAAGCTTAGAGTTGATAATCATGAAATTGTTTCCATATACACTAAAGCTGATAAAGTTTCAGGCAATGGCAGAAAATCTAAGACAAATGCAATTAAAGCATATGCGTTATCTAATGATATACCGTGTGTTCAACCTGTATCGTTCAAATCAAAAACAGAAATTGATAAAATACGAAGTGTTAATGCTGATATCGTAATAATTGCAGCCTATGGAATACTGTTGCCCAAAAATATTCTAGATGCATTTCCTTATGGTTGCATAAACATTCATCCGTCACTTTTACCGAAATATCGTGGACCTACACCCGTTGCTTCGGCAATTATGAATGGTGATTCAATAACAGGGATAACAATAATTAAACTGAATGAGGCAATGGATTCTGGTCCAATATTGGTACAAAAAGAAATCGTAATCAGTATTGCTGAACAATGTGATGGTTTAACCAAAAGACTTTTCAAAGAAAGCGCTAACCTTCTTTCTGACACCTTATCATTAATTGAACAGAGTAAAATTACACTAATAGATCAGAATCACAATGAAGCCACATATTGTAAAATGTTTACACGAGAAACAGGTTTAATTGATTGGAATCAAAGTGCTCAACAAATTGACCGGATTATTAAGGCATTGTATCCATGGCCGGGGAGTTTTACATATATAAATAATAAAATTTTAAAAATATTAGAATCTACATTCAATCAATCGAATTATTTGCCTATAGGGCAAATTGATTTGAATTCCTCAATTATGATTGGAACGAATGAAGGAACTTTAGAGGTACAAAGATTGCAAATAGAAGGTAAACGTAATATGACCTCTAAAGAATTTGTATTAGGGAACAAGCATTTACATATGCAAACATTGGGAACCAAAATTTCTAGATGATTTGAGAAGTTAATCACATATTGGATACTAATAAATGACTAAAACTATAAACCAAAGTACTTATGATATTGAAGAAAGTGTACTTAACCAAATGCCTCTTACCTTAAATCAACTACCCACTCCTATAAGTGAGTTTTCTTTATTAAGAGAAAGTATATTAACAAACGAAACCATGGTTAAGCATGGTTTTCCTGGTAAGACCGAATCAGATTACAAGAGAATTGGTCGTTTAATCGGATATCTTAGAGAATTCGCTTCACCTTCTGCAATTCCTCAGACAAATGAAGGAGCAGATGTTGTTGCGGCAACAGTAGTACATTTGTTTGAAGATGAACAGGGGCCTGAAAAATGGATGAATGAAATTTTTGTCCAACAATTTATGGATAATATAGGAAAAAATATTGGAGAAACTCAAAAATTAATTTCTGTAGAAAAATTAATTTTCAATAGTTTTTATAATGAAGCTGTAGGAATAAGAGCCATTCAAGATGGAGAAGAAGGAATACTGTCAACTACGGTAATAGATTTTAGAATTGGTAGGATTTTAGGGGTTTCATTTGTTGTCACAATTGGTGATTGCTATAGAACCAAGTTGTCTACTATATTGGGCCTAGAATTAGAAAAAAATATAATACGAAAAATCTTGGATACTAGATAGACATGTAATATTTTTTCGATCATTAAATATTAAATATTAATATGAATTGATTCGAGAATATGGATTCTAATTTAAGTGGTTTTAGTTTTAAAGTACGTGATATTCCTGAAGATGTTTTCTTATAACGTCATCAGCAAAATCATTACTGACGTCTCTCCAAACTGAATGGATATGGTTGGCTCCATTTTGCCTGTTGTCAAATTCGACTACAAAATTCCCACCATGTATTCTGTAATAGTGCTCATTTCCTGATGTTGTAGGCCCTGCCCATGCAAAATGTATATTATCTATTCCAAAATCTGTTATTTCTTTGAGTTTACGTTCAGATAATGTTTGAGGGACCTGATTGATGTATTCTGCGATAAGTTTATTTAGTATTTTCTTTTGAGTGGAGTTCATTTTACTTGCTGGTAAACCTTCTTCTTCAGGAAGAGATACTTTAGAACTGTTGTAAGTGAGTATATCCCAAGGAGCTTTATTATAAATAACTGCTTTAGATAATTGTGATTTGTCGAATTCAGAAATTAAGTCAAATGCAATATCTTCACGGTCACTAAGAATTCGCAGGCCATTTTGTTCACCGTGTCGCACTTCTGCTGGATTTGCGCCAAAGAAAAAAGGTGTCATCGATATTATTTGATCACTTAATATACTGTAATGAAGTGAGATATGATGCCCTTCTGCTCTCCATCCCCAAGGATTTAAAGACCCAGGGTTTCCAAAAATTGTAAAATAGTACAGATCAGGATTCCTATCGAAATATGTCGTACCATTTTCTTTTTCAATGGGACCTAGTATGGATTCTAACGCGATTATTTTTTTTGCTTGTTCAAATGATTTTTCAGTAAGGCCTGTAGACATTAAGTTTAAAGCTAGGCTTCGTTGATGTTCATTCATGTCTCTTAATGGTAAACCATGTCTATTAATTGGAGGATAGTACCAAAATAGTCTTTCCCCGTCCAAATACTCATAACGAGTTTTTTCCTTTTGATCTTTTGATAGGCTTTCTAGAAAGTCCGTAGCTGCAATACTCATATTTTCTAGTGTCGTGTCGTGCATATGTGCAGATGACATTTAAATGTACCTCTTTATTATGATTAATCATTTTATGTTGTGCCAAGGTTAGCACTTACTTTAGTTACTATCTAGACTTTTATTAGTTTTTGAAAGCTTCTTGGATATTCAGGCGGAATTTCAAAATGGCTAATATTGGTTTTAGATACCTCTGCAACATAGATATTTAATTTTGAATCAAGACATATTCCGTGAGGGGCAGTAAATTGACCTAAATTGAATCCATATCCCATATCTCCTATCCTGCTCAATACTTCGCCTTTATTATTTAATACACTAATCCTCGGTCCAATGTTCGGCATGTCTCTGTTAATGTTTGTTGCCCATCCTAATTCGGCGACATACAATATGTTACGATCATCTATATGTATAGCACATGGTCTATGAACATTGTTAAATTGATCCTGATAGTTGCCGTTTTTGTCAAAAATTTGTATTCTGTGGTTTTCTCTGTCGCAAACATATAAAAATCCATTTGCGTCAAAAGCTAAATTGTGGACTATATTAAATTCACCTGGTCCTACCCCGGGCTCCCCCCAAGACTTAATTAATTTCCCATCAGCCGAATATTTGTGAATTTTTGAATTTTTATACCCATCTGAAATGAATATATCTCCAGTTTCTGGGTCTAATGCAGTATGGGTACACCTATTAAAAGGAGTACCGCTAAAAGCTTTAGCAGGGTTTCCCGGATTCCCTATTGTTAACAGTACATTACCATCTAAGTCACATTGACGTATCGTGTGATCTCCATCGTCACTGCAGTAGATTGTATTGTCAGGACCTTTACTTAATCCGTGAGGCCGAGTGAAAATATTTTCTCCCCAAGTTTTTATAAATTCTCCATTTGAATTGAAAACTATCATCGGATAATTTCCGCGATTAAAAACATACACGTTGTCTTTTGAATCTGTAATTACTCCAGCTGTTTCAGGCCAACGGTATTCATGTGGTAGTTTTTCCCATTGCGGTACAATTTGATATTTGTGATCATTTGAACCTAAAATTCTATTCTGTATCATATTGCACCTGAGTTTTCTTATGGAATAAGATGTATTTGAAATTGTGATTATACATCGATGATCGAGTTAATGTTGTAATAATTAGTGAAAGGAGAATTTTTTTATGGTTTCAGAAATAAAAGGAGAAACACTTTCGTTGAGATTGTGTGAAACAAGTCGTGCACCTATGAAAGAAGTTAACGGAATCACCTTGATTACAGGGGAAGGCATAGAAGGGGATCGACATAGATGTCCGACAGAAAAACTAAAATATTCCTCTACTGCTTCTGTGTATTCAACTCCCAAGCGACAGGTTTTATTAATGGATATAGAAACTTTGAATAGTTTTGATTTGCAACCAGGGCAGATACGCGAAAACATTACTATTATGGGCATAAAATTTTCGGAAATTCATGATGGCGATAAATTCTATTTTGATTCCGGTGTAATTCTTGAAATTACAGGCGATTGTGACCCATGCGCTTTTATTGAAGATATTCGGAAGGGATTGAGAGCCGAAATTGATGGTAAAAGAGGACTTTTAGCATATGTTGAAAATGGGGGGCAGATCAATATTGGAGATCGGGTCGAGGTAGTTTTAAAAGATTAATATGTGGTTCTTCCTCCACTGATATCAAATGTGGCACCAGTACTAAATGAACATTCTTCAGATGCTAGCCAGGTTACTAGTGCCGCTATTTCTTTGATTTCTGCAGTGCGACCTAACGGTATTTTATCAATCATATATTTGATTTGTTCAGAAGTGAATTCTTCCAACAGATTGGTTTGAACAACTGCAGGGGTAACACAATTGACCATGATGTTTTTGTTAGCTAATTCTTTGCCTACTGATTTTGTTAAAGCAATAACTGCAGCTTTCGTACTTGAGTAAGGAACCATTTTGGGATTTCCTTCTTTTCCTGCTACAGATGCGATGTTGATTATTTTACCGTAGTTATTTTTAATTAATTCCGGTATGACTTCTTTGCAAAAAAGGAACACTCCCCTTAGATTAGTGTTATATACCCTATCCATTTCTTCTATATCTAGTTCCCATATATTTGCATTAATGCCACCTATCCCCGCATTATTAACAAGAATATCTATTTTACCCCATTTGTTTAAGGTGTTTATTACAGTTTGTTGTGCTGATTTAGGGTTTGCAACGTCCCCAATAGTGAAACTGACGTTACCTAAAACTTTAGAGTTTAATTCGTTACATATTTGATTTATAGTTTGAGCATTATAGTCAACGATCATTACATTTGCACCATCATTTGCCAATCTTTCAGATATCCCATATCCGATACCGGTTGCTCCGCCAGTAACTATGGCGACGCGGTTTTTTAGACTAGGCATTTCGTGATCCCATATTCCGAAAATTATAAGAATTGTTTTTCATTAGTTGTATATTTTCTGGTTCAATCAAGATTTCTTTTTACTAGGATATAGATTGTATATCCTAGTTGCTTCCGAAATGGCTCTGCCTTGTGCGACTTCATATCCCACTCTTGGTAATATACTATCTAAAGCGGCTAAAAATGTTAGTACATATTCTTGTTTGCTTGATTCTCCCATTAGCCCTACTCTCCATACTTTTCCACTAAAATCCCCTAATCCTCTACCTAATTCAATAGAGTATTCTTCAAGTAACATATTTCTTACTTTGATATCATCAATTTCATTTGGAATCCAAACTGGAGTGATCTGCTCAAGTCTATTTCCTTCACGAGCAACTGGATTAAGTCCTAATGATGTTAATCCGGCAATGAGGGCTTCCGCATTAATTTTATGCCTTTCGAATCTTGTTTCTAAACCCTCTTCCAGCACTATTTTTAATGATTCATTAATTCCATAAAGCATCGAAACAGGTGCTGTATGGTGATACAATCTTTCTGAGCTCCAATACCGACACAACAAGTCTAAATCTAGATACCATGAAACAGGTTTGCTTTTACGGTTTCTTATTATAGAAAGAGCTTCATCACTAATTGCCGCAGGAGATAATCCGGGAGGAGCTCCCAGGCACTTTTGAGATGCTGAATATATGTAATCTATATTCCAGTTATCTGTTTCTATATTTCTTCCTGCAAAAGTAGTAACAGCGTCAACCATAAATAAAGCTCCGTGGTCTTTAGCTATTCGAGATAGCCCGGATAATTCCTGTACGACCCCTGTGGATGTTTCTCCGTGGATGGCTGTTACAAGTTTTACTTCCGGGTGTTTTTTGATTTCCATTTCCAGCAATTCTTCTGGAAATGGATTTCCCCATTCTGCTCTTAAAGGTATTACTTCAGCTCCTATTCTTTCCGCCATTTCAACCATTCGTTCACAGAAAAAACCGTAAATACACATGATTACTTTATCTCCGGGTTCTAAAAGACTAGATAGTCCAGCTTCCATGCCAGCTGAGCCTGTACCGGGAATAACAAGGGTAGTATTTTTTGTCTTGAATATTTTTTTTAGTGAACATGCTATCTCGTCTAATACGGGAATAAAGTCAGGATCTAAATATCCAATCATGCTTTGCATCATGGCTTGTAAAACCCGCGGGTGTGCCATACTCGGCCCTGGACCAAGTAGTATTTTGTTTGGCATAAGTTTTGTGCTTATTGTTTCTTGTTTTGTGTCGGTCATATAATCCTCATATTCATTCAACAGGCCGAGAGTATTTATCTTCAAATCTAGTAATATCATCTTCTCCGAAGTATGTACCTAATTGTATCTCTAATATTACAAGTTTGTTCTCATGGTTATTTTTGACTCTGTGCTTTACTTTTAATGGTATTGAGGCAGATTGTCCCTTTATTAACGTGAATTCTTTTTTATTTCCTATAATTACATTTGCAACACCACTTAATATCATCCATTGCTCAGATCTGAAATTATGTAATTGTAGCGATAACGATTCTCCTGGCTGAATCGTTAGTTTTTTAATTTGAACATCATTCTCAGAATGGATTATTTGGTAATACCCCCATGGTCTTTCTATTATCTTATCTGTTTCAACGATAGTTCTGTTGTTCATAGACCCGTTAATTAAAATATCATTTTCTGATTCTATCACTAGTAGGTTCTTAGCATTTTTAACTGTAACTTTTTTGTTTTTTGCAATTATGAAAGAATTAGTCACATTGCTAATTAAAACCTCTCCATCTAAAATATTTAGATCATTGTCTTTAGGTGTGATTTCCCATAAAGAATTCCATTCTCCAAGATCACTCCATTCGGTAGTTAATTGCATTACTGCTATTTCGATATGATTTTTACGGTCAATACACATTTTCTGCAATACTGCTACATCAATAGATTCTGATTCGCAATGTTGGAAGTTGGCAGGACATATATTAGTAAAAATTCCATCGGAATTGCTTTTTTCCATAGAGGCTAAGCATGCTTCATATATGTTTGGAGAATATTTTTTAATAAGATCCAACCAAACAGATACTTTAACTACAAAATTACCTGAATTCCATAAATAATCATCAGATTTAATCATTTCAACAGATCGTTCCCTAGAGGGTTTTTCTATAAAATCAATAACTTTGTAGGCACCAGAATTAACATCATAGGAGCCTTTTTTTATGTAACCGTATTGTGAGTTTGGTTTAGTAGGATTGACTCCCAAAAGTACCACTTTATCAGTTTGTGCAGCCTGTATAGCTGAATGTAAATCTGCAGCTAAATTTTTTGGGGTTTTTATCCATTGGTCTGCGTGCATAGATATTATTATGTCATCGGTATTGTTTATAGACACTGCAGCCAAAGTTAAAGCAGGTGCAGTATTTTTACCAAAAGGCTCGGCGATTACGGATCTAACAGATTTGTTTATTACTCTTATTTCATTAGCGGCTAAAGTCGCATATTTTTCATTACATATGATGATAGGATCACCAATTTGATCGCATATGGAATAAAGATCTTCTAATCTTAAAACTGAGTTCTGCAACATAGAGTACCTGCCCCCCATTTTTATAAAGGGCTTCGGGGTGAAATCATTGGACAATGGTTGTAACCTTGTCCCTTTACCTCCGGCTAGTATTACTGGGTGGACGAGCATTTTTTCCTCCAGAATCTATATATAGTCGACAATTTCACAATTATTCGTTAGTCAATTAATTAATGCATTTTATATAGATTAGAGTGAAATGTACTTTAGGACAATCTTTATCAGCATAGAAATAGTTGCGAATACCGTCCAATATTACTAAAATAGCGATTAATTTAAATACGTGATTTAGGAGTATTGATAATGGGAAAATTGCAGAACAAAGTTATTATAGTTACTGGCGCAAGTCGCGGAATTGGAGCAGAAATAGCTTCACTTTTTGCCCAAGAAGGAGGGAAAATTGTCTGCGCGGCGAGAACATTGAAAGAAGGAGACCACCCATTAGAAGGCTCTTTGGAAAAAACGGTTACTGATATAAGAAAAAATGGCGGTATAGCAATTTCAGTAACAGCTAATATCTCATTACTAGAAGACTGTAACCGATTATTTGAAGAAACTATTGGAGAATATGGATCTGTTGATATTTTAGTAAATAATGCTGCACTAACTTACTTTATTCCCGTTAAAGATTATCCAATTAATAGATGGATGAGATCATGGGCAGTAAATTTCCATGCCCCGTTTATGCTCAGCCAGATTGCTATTAATCACATGATTCCTAAAAACTCAGGAAGTATATTGAACATTTCTTCAGGTGCAGCAATTGGACCGGGCAGAGGCCCATATTCCAATGTTCCAACCGGATCTGGTGGAACTTGCTATGGGGCTGAAAAAGCAGCACTCGAGAGATTTTCTCAAGGATTAGCGCAAGAGGTTTTTGAGCATGGTATTTCTGTAACTTGTCTTTCCCCTTCACAAGTTGTACCGACTCCAGGTACTGTGTTTCATAATTTAGTGAGTGGTATAAATGATCCTAAAAGTGAACATCCAAAACTTATGGCTGCTGCAGCTTTATTACTTGTAACGGAACCAGTTGAAAAAATCACAGGTAGAGTAACGTATAGTCAACAAATCCTTAAAGAATATGGACTATTGAATGATGCGAAAGGAACCGGAATTAATCCGGATAAAATGGGAAGTGGGTATAGTAAAATATAGATTGCGATTTATATTTCAGTAAAGATAAGTATGAAAACTCCTTGATTCTTGCTCTATGTTTTGATTAGCTTCACGATACAGTCATTTGATATGTGTTAGATTAGAAATTGAGCTTTAGGAGTTGTTATGAATCTTACTCGTGCACGAGTTACGAACTACCGTAGCATCGATGATTCTTCGTGGGTTAAATTAGAAGATATTACGGCGTTAGTGGGTAAAAACGAGTCTGGTAAAACGGCTTTTTTACAAGCATTACGGAAGATAAACTCAATTGCTGGAGCAAATGATTGTTTTAATATCCGAGATTATCCTAGGAAAGGATATATTAGATATAAGAAAATTCATGAAGAAACTCCTAGCATTGTTGTTCAAGTGGAATTCCAATTATCCGAATCTGAAATAATGGAAATAGAAAGTTTTTTTGGCGAAGGAATTTTACCCACTCCATTTGTAAAAGTAGGCATGAATTATAAGAATCAAAGAACTTGGGAATTAGAATTGTCTGATGTGCGACTTGATTCGAATGAAACAAATGCCGATGAAATAAAGCAGAATATAAGCGACGAATTTTTGGAAAATTGGTTGCCTAAATTTGTATATTTTGATAACTACAGCACGATGAGAGGCAAGTTGTCAATCAATGATTTAAAAAGTCGATTACAATTAAATGATGCTTTGGACGATGCTGATAGAACGTTTTTATCACTATTGACATTGTCAGGGGTTTCTTTAGATGATTTACAGCAAGATTTAGGCTATGAAGATATTAAAGTAGAATTGGAATCAGCATCAATAAACATAACTGATGAAATTTTTGAATATTGGCAACAAAATCGTCAACTTAAGGTTGAGTTTGACGTTTCACAAGCAGATCCAAGAGATCCTGCACCATTAAATGAAGGGAAAATTTTGCATGTTAGGATTGAAAATTCCCGACACAGAGTGACTGTTTCTTTTGATGAACGATCGAAAGGTTTTGTTTGGTTTTTTTCTTTTTTGGCATACTTCTCACATTTAGAAGAAACTGAATCTAGTGATTTAGTTATTTTATTAGATGAACCGGGTACAGCTTTGCATGCAATGGCGCAGAAAGATTTTTTGAGATTTATGGATGAAAGACTAGCACCAAAATGTCAAGTTATTTATTCTACTCATTCCCCTTTTATGGTCGATTTACAGAAATTATATAGAATACGAACTGTTCAAGACATGGATGGAAGAGGGACAGTAATTAGTGCTGATGCTGTTCAAAATGACAGAGAAACTATATTCCCTTTACAAATGGCATTGGGATATCAAATGGCTCAAACATTGTTTATGGCACCACATTGCTTGGTGGTTAATAATGCTTCTGACTTGATTTATTTGCAGGCTTTAGGGGATTTGACATTAATAGAACATGCAGTTCGTATGGATCCTAGGTGGGTAGTTATTCCGGTAGGAGGAGTTGAGAATCTTCCTACGTTCATTTCATTGTTAGGTGAAAACTATGTAAGCGTTGCGGTAATGATGGAAATAACTCCAACAAATAAAAAAACAATTGAACGAATAAATTCAGGAAAATCTATCTCAGGAATGAACCCTGTTAAATGGGTGGAAGTTACTAGAATAAGAGACGCAGATATTGAAGACTTATTTAATCCTAACCTGTATCTAGAAATAGTTAATAAAGCCTATTCAGCCGAATTAAATGAGCCACTAACTATGAAAATAATTAGCGATAGTAACCCTAGAATAGCAGAGAGAGTAGCTCTTTATTTTGAGAGACATAATATAACTAAAAATGGATTTAATCGTTATGTGCCGGCGGCTTATTTACTTGAACATTTCGATTCATGGAAAGATAAAATAGGTTCAGATACTGTGGAGAAAATAACTGCTCTAATAACTAGAATTAATGGGTTATTACCAACGACTAAAGTACCTTTGAGTCTTGTGCCGGAGAGTAGTTATAGTGATGGTATTGGATTGACTAATTCTGTTAGTATTAATCAGGATTCACCAGTTGGTATTTCTGAATATTTGGAAGAATCAGAGTTGCCGGTACAAACTCAATTTTAGGGTTTCGTGTTGCTCATATTTAATCTTTTTATTTTTAATTGATTTAATGTAAATTGAACGGTTTATATATTGAATTTCAATTCTAATAATTTAACTGAATACGATCTAGCGGTTAATAAATCTTTGTCTTTGGTTAATTTCGAAAGAATGAAGTCTATTCCAGCACATTCCACTTTTCACTTGGAACGTATTTCGATACTTTTATCCTTGTTGGGGAATCCTCAAAATAAAACCCCAATTATTCATATTGCGGGAACTAAAGGAAAAGGAAGCGTATGTGCAATGGTAGGAGCTGTTTTAATTGAAGCAGGATTTAACGTTGGTATGACCACGTCTCCACATTTACATTCAGTAACTGAAAGAATACTTGTCGGAGGAATACCAATTTCTAAGTCAGATTTTTCCGTTTTAGTAGAACAACTATGGCCGTTTGTTGAACAAGTTGAACGTGAATATTCTTATGGTAGCGTAACTTGGTTCGAATTTATGATTGCCGCCGCTTTCAAACATTTTGAAAATAGTGCAGTCGATTTTCAAATTATAGAAACAGGATTAGGTGGTCGATTAGACGCTACTAATATTGTGACTCCTAATATTTCAGTAATAACATCGATTAGCTTGGATCATCAGAGCATTTTGGGGGATTCCATTGAAGAAATAACGTTAGAGAAATCAGGAATAATAAAACAGAATACTCCTGTAGTAGTGGCTCCTCAGAATTTTAACAATGTAATTAAAATTATCGAAAAATATTCCGCTAATATAAATTCTGAAATAATTAATGTCGAGAAAAATTATATTTATGGAACATCAGATAATGTACCATTAGAAGATAATATTAAGGATAATCATTTAAGTCAAAAAGTATTTGTCGAGAGTAATGTAGCTGAATATTTGTTTGACTTGCCATTGTTAGGGAAACATCAAATAGAAAATGCTGCGGCTGCTATTGCGACAATTGAAATTTTGAATACACAAGATTATTTTATAACCAAAGAAACAATTCAGAAAGGATTATCTAACACTTTTTGGCCAGGTAGATTCCAATTTTTACCTTTGAATCATTCATCTTTATTGATAGATGGGGCACATAATGTTTATTCTATGTTTTGTTTGACTAGGGAAATTCAAAATTTACATAAGAAATATGATCGGATAATTTTTTTGTTTGGATCGTTGTACAATCATGATACTTTAGGAATGTTAAAAGAAATTAAAAGATTGAGTGATGAAATAATAATTGTCGAAACTCGGCATCCTAAATCGACAGACGGGAAAGTCATAAAAGATTTATGTGAAACTATAGGAATGAACGTACTTGGAATAGAGAGTACAACGTTAGATGGAATGTACTTAACCATCAGATTGGCACAAAATAATGATTTAATAGTAGCAACAGGATCTTTATCTGTTGTGGCAGAAGTTATAGAGATGCAAAATCAGATGAGTCCGGAAATATATAATGATTCGTAAAAAAAATTATTTAGAGGATAAAAATGGCTTATATAAATAATGATCGAAAACGAGTGGTGGTAACAGGATTAGGAGCTATGACGCCTTTAGGCGAAAAAATAGAAGATTACTGGAAATCTTTAATTAACGGTCAATCCGGTATCGGTAAAATTACACTTTGTGATACTGATGGATTTCCTAGTGACATTGCTGGTGAAGTTACTGGTTTTGATGCAGGTCAATACATGAATTCTAAAGAAGCTCGCCGTATGGCACGATTTTCCCAGTTTGCTGTTGCTGCCGCCTCAACGGCTATTGAAGATTCGGGGTTAGATTTTGGAAATGAGAATACGGAAAGATTAGGAGTCGTAATGGGTAATGGAAATGGAGGATTCCCTACGACCGAAGAAAATGCTCGACTTTTATTCGAAAAAGGTGGTATGAAAATAAACCCGTTTTTTATACCGATGATTTTACCGAATATGGCAGCTGCACAAATTAGCAGAATTTTTGGATTGAAGGGTTATACATCAACAGTTATTACTGCTTGCGCAGCTGGGAATCAGGCTATCGGTGAGGCAACTGAAGCTATTAGGAGAGGTGCAGCAGATGTGATTGTTGCCGGTGGGACCGAAGCAGGGATTAGTAGAATAGGATTAGGGGGTTTTCATGTCATCAAAGCGTTGAGTAGATTCCAAGGTGACCCTGAATTGGCAAGCCGTCCTTTTGACGAAAGCAGAGATGGATTTGTTCCTGCTGAAGGGGCGGGAATTTTGATTTTGGAAAGTCTAGAACATGCTGAGTCTAGAGGAGCAGAAATTAAGGCGGAAATTTTAGGATATGGAGTAACGTCAGATGCCTTTCATGCAGTGCAGCCTGATGAGACTGGGAATGGCGCTGCTAGAGCTATTGCTATTGCATTAGATGATGCCGGAATAAAACCATCAGATATTGATTATATAAATGCTCATGGCACATCTACCCCGTTAAATGATGCATCTGAAACGAAAGCTATAAAAAAAGCCTTCGGAAGTTTTGCTTATCAAATACCTATAAGTTCAACAAAATCAATGACGGGACATGCTCTGGGAGGAGCAGGAGGAATTGAAGCTATTGCTGTTATAAAAACTATTGAGACTTCGACAATACATCCAACTATAAATTATATTAATAATGATCCCCAATGTGATTTGAATTATGTGCCTAATTTAGCGATAACAAAAAAAATTAATTATGCTTTGTCTAATAATTTTGGTTTCGGTGGACAAAATGCTTGTATTGTTTTTGGCCCTTGTTTTTAACTAAAATTCGACTGATTCCATTAGGTTAACATAAGTAGATTCTATTAGATGCGACCTTCTTTTTCTAAGCTCGTTCTCTTTATTCCATAAGGGTCCTTTTTGAAGATGTTTCAGGATGTCTTCATATCGAGTTTCTTCCCAATGTTTCGGACCGTGATACCCCGTCAGCAAAGTTATTTCCATTGGGTTTGTCGAAGCGATATTAGTCCACATTCCCAATATGATAGCTCCCATATTTTCCAGTCTAGGCCATATTCCTTCTTCCGAACACTTAATAAATTCATTTAAGTTATTAGGAGAGATGGTAAATTTTCTATAAGCGTAAATTCTGCGACGATCTTCTGGCGGTATTGTATTTTTGGGCCTAGAGCCTATTGAATTTAATAAATTGACTTTTTCGCAAACAATATATTTATCTCGATCTATAGTCCAGGCTCCTTGAGATAATAACCATTGCTCATTGTTTTGATACAGTGTCAGTTGGTGTAAAATATTATCAGGTTTTCCTATCATTCCTCCTAAAAGACATAGTACTTTTCCTCCACCTGTTCTAACTGAAGGCCAAACATTATTTCTGCAGAATTTTATGTATTCTGATTTTTGTCCACGTTTTATTTCGCTGATTCTTTCTTCTGTAAACATTTTCCGTTTTTTTTAAATACTATCAAACAATATTCTGAATATTTGTTCAATGCGTATATAGCCGGTTTTTATCAGTAATAACTGAATTCTTTTTCTTTATACATAATTATGTATTCGTGATTCATTAAAATAACTTCCGGTTTTGTTTTTTGTCGATCTCCATTATAATTCCTGTCAGAAAGTTGACTTTTCTGAATAACTATTTCGGTGATAAATATAAAGAGAGGTGACAGATGTCTGTTATAGCTTTAGGTGGTTTGTGGGGAGGAGGGGCAAGGTTGCTTGGGCCTGTTTTGGCCAATAAAATATCAGCTGATTATGTAGATCAGGCCTTGTTACTTGCGATGACTGAAGAATTAGGATTATCCATTGAAGAATTGAATAAAAGAGAACACCTCGCTCCATCATTAACTCATCGATTTGCTATAAAAATAAGAAATATACTTGAACGCTCCGGCTCAACTTGGGGCGGGGATCCATATTTCGGCTCAGGTTTATCTCATTTTTTCGCGGATAATTATGAAGATCTTCCTGGTATAGGAGTAGTTAATTCTCATGACCAATCAAGCGATGATTATATTGCGGTAATAAAATCTACTATGAGAAATATGGCTGTTGAAGGTAATGTTGTTTTTGTTGGTAGGGGAAGTAATGTGATTTTAAATGACATGAAAAATGTGCTTAGAATTGGAGTCGTAGCGAGCTATGAAGATAGAATAAAAAATGTAATGAAAATAGATAATCTTGATTATGAATTGGCAATTAAAGCTATTACTAACCGCGATGCAGCTAGACGTAACTATTTCAAAAAATATTTTGATATAGATGAACCAGATAATCCGAATCTTTATCATTTAACTATTAATACGAGTGAAGTGATATTAGATTATGCTTCTGAACTGGCCGTACAATCTCTTGAAGCTTTGTTGTCTGGTAAAATGCATGTCTCATCGTAATGCAGATTCAATATTGGGGTTACTATTGTCACAAATTCAATAGTTAGGTACCATAAAATGACCTTCCTAAGGTTATTTTAAGCATTTATTGAGATTTCACTATAAAAGGATGCTTTATTGGCACTATTAGAAATTAATAATTTAAAAACTCATTTTTTTACGCCATCGGGTATTGTGAAAGCGGTAAATGGTATTTCTTATACTGTAGAAGCAGGAGAAGTGGTTGCAATAGTTGGAGAAAGTGGATGTGGTAAGAGTGTGGGAGCCATGTCTGTAATGAAGTTGATACCAAATCCTCCAGGTAGAATAGTTGACGGGGAAATTATATTTGATGGTCAAGATTTGGTGCACGTTAACGATGCCACTATGCGAGAGATTAGAGGAAATCAAATTGCGATGGTTTTTCAAGAACCTATGACTTCTCTTAATCCCGTTTTGACTATTGGCAGACAATTGACAGAAACATTAGAATTACATGAAAGAATGAATTCTAATCAGGCAAATCAAAAAGCTGTTGAACTATTAAACCTCGTAGGTATTCCAGATGCCGAAGGTAGACTTAAGGATTACCCCCATCAATTCAGTGGAGGAATGAGACAAAGAGTCATGATTGCGATGGCCCTTAGCTGTAATCCAAAATTGATCATTGCTGATGAACCTACTACCGCACTAGATGTCACCATTCAAGCACAGATCTTAGAATTGATGCAAAAATTATCTACTGAAACTGGTACGGCATTGATTATTATCACCCATAATTTAGGTGTTGTAGCTAGATATGCGCATAGAGTTATAGTGATGTACGCGGGTCGAATAGTTGAAATGGCCTCCGCAGTTGAATTATATACAAACCCTCAGCATCCATACACGAAGGGTTTGTTGAACGCGGTACCGAGACTCGACGAGAAAGTGTCTTCTAAATTGGAAGCTGTTGAAGGAATGCCGCCGGATCTGAGGGAACCTACAATATGTCAAAATTGTGGTTCAGAAGAAATTGTACTGAAAGAGATAGGAAATGCACACTTTGTAGCAAAATGTTTGGGAGATGATAACTGTGATGGATGGTTTCCTAGAGACTTAGATTAAATCAAAAGTATGAACAGAGTTTTTTAACATATTCGGAGTAAAAATGGTTGCGCTAACAGATGAAATATTACTAGAAGTTAATGATTTGCAAATGTATTTTCCTGTTACTTCAGGCTTGATTTTTCAAACAAAGGTGGCTGATATAAAGGCTGTCGATGGAGTGAGTTTTTCCCTTAAAAAAGGCGAGACTTTGGGATTGGTAGGAGAAAGTGGGTGTGGAAAAACAACTACGGGTAGAACAATATTGCAACTGTACAAAGCTACAGGAGGATCAGTTAAATTCAAAGGTCTTGAATTGAATAACTTGGATGGTAAAAAACTACGTAGTGTAAGAAAAGATATGCAGATGATATTTCAAGATCCCTACGGTTCTTTAAATCCCCGTATGACCTGTGGAGATATAGTTGGAGAACCTCTTAAAGTACATCATCTTACAAGCAATAAATCAGAATATAGAGATAGAGTAAATGAATTGTTGACTACAGTGGGACTGAACCCTTATATGGCTGAAAGATATCCACATGAATTTAGTGGTGGGCAGAGACAAAGAATTGGGATTGCTCGCGCCCTTGCAGTTAATCCGAGTCTTATTATATGCGATGAACCGGTATCGGCTTTGGACGTGTCAATACAAGCACAAGTGATTAATTTACTAGAAAGCTTGCAAGAAAAATTAGGATTAACTTATCTTTTTATTGCGCATGATTTATCAGTTGTAAAACATATAAGCGATAGGATAGCAGTAATGTACCTTGGGCATATTGTCGAGATAGCTGACAGAAATGAGTTATATGAAAATCCAATTCACCCTTACACTCAAGCATTATTATCATCAATACCTATACCTGACCCAGTTTTAGAAGCATCGAGAGACAGAATACTGCTACGAGGTGCTGTGCCTAGCCCTATGAATCCACCATCTGGTTGTAGCTATGAAAGAAAATGCCCTAATCCGGAAACGTCAGGTGAAGAGATTGAGATGCGTGAAATTTCACCTGGTCACACGGTGGCTGTAGCGGCAGATTGTTTTGATACTTATGGGTGTTATTGGTTCCCAAGAGAAGGATAGATTGATACTTTTTTCATATGTTTGATCTTATTTGTAAAGGTATATACTTTGGATTTTTAGATGAATAAAGCTGAAGCATTACATATTCTTGAAAATGTTTCGAATGCATCCCGATTAATGGAAGGTCCCAATTCACTTAGATTGATGCTTAGATATATTTTGGAAATGCAACCAGTTTCTACTAAAGTGATTGCCTCATATACTGGTATACCTCTTCCTGTGATTGCTTCAGCTAGACGAGAATTAGAAAAATCGGGCCTTTTAATTCGTAATTCTGGAATGGAAATATCTGATCAAGGGTTAAACCTTATTAAGGCTTTAGGTATTTCTTGTACTCCAATTACTACTATTTTAAGAAGACCATACATGTTAACTAAGGAAATTGAAGTCATGAAAGATGATTTACAAGAACTAGTTAATGGACGGCCAAAGCATAATCAACTACTTGATCAGTCGCATGCAACTATTGAGACCACGTTGAAAAGAGTTAATTACATGTTGGCTAATGATGCTATAGAAGGGCGAGATATTTTGATATTAGGTGATGATGATTTGACTTCGATAGGAATCGCTCTTGTTGCCCATACATTTGAACTTAAAGTTAATTCAATCAATATAATTGATATAGATGGAAGAATTCTTAAATTTATAGAAGAACAAATATCGGGCTTTAAATTAAATGTTAATATGTTCGAATGTGATGTGTTTAAAAATGTCCCGGAAAATTTATTGAATTCTTGTGACGTATTTATTACGGATCCACCGTACACTTTAGAAGGATTTAAACTATTTGTTGCAACTTCATTACAATTATTGCGAAAGGAAATAGGAATGATGGGTTTCATTTCTTTTCCCTATGGACCGCCTGCTCTATTACAACTAACAAATCAATTTTTGGTAGAAATGGGTTTGGGAATAAGGGAACTGATTCCGGCATTCAACAAATATATAGGCGCTGATATTCATGGGAGTACAACTAATATGATCAAATGTACTAAAACTAATAACTCTTTTGTTATGCCCGCGATAGATTTTAATCATATTTACACGAATTCAAGACATTGAGGTATAAGTCTGTATAAATACTTGAAAACATTAGTTGGCGATTCTATAGAATTGTCATTGTATAATATTGTTGAATTACAATCGATTTTTCATAAATATAAAAAACAATCATGGGCATATTTTGTACCATTTTTGCTTTCATACAATCTACCACCTTATCGAAAAATATATATCTATAGTGAATTAAATGCGTTTTTTATTTATCAAATTACCTTAAATGATAATACGTATAGAATGGATTTGGTTTTTCCTCCTTTGGGTCTGACATATAGTTCATTTGATTTGTTTAAAAAAATTGCCAATAATTTAAGACAAAAATCGTTACGAATTTTATGGTTGGATAGCCAAGACCGGCTGTTTTTCAAATCAATTAAATCTAAATCATTGAACATTAGTGTTAAAGACAATGAATACATCTATGATCCCAAAGGATTGCATGCTTTACAGGGACATAAATATAAAGATGTTAGAAAAAAAATTAATTCAGTAAAAAGAAAATCACCCATGTTTTATGTTTTGGAAGAAAAAGATGTGCTAAATGCTTTGAGTTTGCTTAAAGAATGGCGAAAATTGCAAGGACGTAAGAATGGATTTTTGTTAGATTGGGGATACACTGTTTCAGCTTTAAAACAAATGATGTTTTTCGAGAAAACTGACTTATCTGCATACGGAGTATCTATTGATGGAGAATTGAAAGCATTTGCTATGGTTGGCCCTATTGATGAGTGTACCGCTTCTTTTTTCGTAGCTAAAAGTGATACTAGAATTAAGGGATTATCTGAGTTTTTGAGATGGCGTATTTGTGGAGAGTTACAGGATTATTCATTTATCAATGATGCGGGAGATTTGGGCCTTAGTGGGCTTAGGCAATATAAAACTAAATTAAGACCTATTCGACGTAATTTAGTTTATAGTGCAACTTTCATCATTTAAATGATGAAAGTTGCACTGAGTTACTATTTTCCGTAGGTTGATATAGTTTCTTCTTCTTTTGTAATCATTTCTAATAAGACTGGTTGTCCTTTCGAAGTGACTTCTAAAGCTCTTTTTACTGCAGGGGCTATTTGGTCAGGAGTGGTTATTCTTTCTCCATGTGCACCTAAGCTTTTTGCGGTATCCGAATATATGCCGCCGAGTTCGTTACTTTTCCAGTTTTCTGTAGCATGGGGAAAATGGTCTGTGTAGTGAGTCATTACACCATTATTTAATACAATTGTTATTGTTCCTAATTCGGATCTCACAGCAGTTTCTAGATCTAATCCGGACATTCCGAAAGCTGCATCTCCCATGACGTTAATTACTGTTTTGTCTGGGGCGGCTACTTTTGCCCCTAATGCTAATCCAAGCCCATATCCCAATTGTGTTGATTTTCCCCAACCTATGTAAGATCGTGGAGTTAATGCTGGCCAAAAGGGGACAAGTTGATTTCTTGGGTAACCTGAATCATGAGTAATAATTGTGTTTTTTGGGTCGACAGTATTCATCATTTCATGAAATACTCTGTAAGGACTCATAGGTGTTTCATTTGATGTTAATCTTGGCATCCACTCCTTCATAAATTCGGATTTTATTTTAGATATTTCGTCTTTAGATCCGTGAATATCTGCTCTTCCATGTTCTCCTATTTGAGATTTTATTTCTTCAATTAATTGTTTGACGACCAATTTAGCATCTCCGACAGCTCCAAATTGCACTCTGTAATCTCTATTGATATCTTCTGGGGTATTGGTAACTTGTGCCTTAGTCACATGCTCTGGCATTGGTACTGTAAAATTGTTGATTACAAAACTAGTACCTATTCCTAAAATAAAGTCGGTTGTTTGTAAATACCTGTCTACCATTAAAGTGCCGGTGTTTCCACCTGCTCCGAGAGCAAGCGGATGATCTTCAGGGAAAACACTTTTGCCTGCTAAAGTAGTCATTACTGGTATGTTAATCAGTTCAGATAATTCAATTAAGTCATCTGTAGCTTCTGCATATAAGGCACCTTGTCCGGCATTTATTATTGGTTTTTGAGCTTTCAATAAAGCCTTGACGATGTCTTTAACATCTTCAGCTGATGCGTATGATTTATATGATTTGGTAGGCTCATATGTTTCAATATTTGCGGGGACTTCTGCTTTCCCAACATCACCAGGTAATTCTAATAACACTGGTCCTGGTCTGCCATTTTTAATATGTGTGAAGGCCCTACTGACCATTTCAGGGATTCGGTCAACAGTATTGATTCTGCCAGCCCACTTAGTAATATGTTGGTAATTAGGAACTGAGTCGAAGTTGGGGTGAACTCCAACTCGTTTTTCTGTATATCCCCCTGGAATGATCAACATAGGTACGTTATCGGCATAGGCTTGTGCAACCCCACCAAAAGCATTTTCTGATCCGGGGCCATGTTGCATAGTAAAAACGCCAATTTTTTTTCCGTTATTAATTCTGCTGTATGCATCTGCCATGTTGACTCCCGCCCGTTCCTGCCTACACAATATCGGCCTAATTCCTTCTTGTGAGCATGCTTCAATGAGAGTTTGAGCTGGAAAACATGATATCCATTCAGTACCTTCTTGTTTCAGAAGTTTAGCCATTAATTGATCCCCATTCATAAATATCTCCTTAAATTGATTTTTGTTTAAATTAGGCTGTTAAAGTCGATTTAGCTGCATTTGATCCTGCTATTTTACCGAATACAGCCCCTGACATTAACCCAGATCCTCCAGGGTAGTTATTGTAAAATATACCGCCAACAATTTCACCCGCGGCATATAACCCTTTAATAGGTAAATCAGAATTATCCATAACCTGACCTGAAGAATCTATTTTTAACCCCCCAAAGGTAAAAGTAATCCCACAAGTTACAGCATATCCCGTAAAAGGTGGAGTATCTATTTTTTGTGCCCAGTTAGATTTAGGTGGAAATATACCTTTTGTTCCTTTGTTGTCCAAGATAGTGGGGTTAAAAACTCCTTCTGTTACGGCATCATTATAATTTTCAACCGTAATAGCTAAATTGTGTTCATCTACTCCTAATCCATTTGCTAGCGATTCAATAGAGTCACTTTGGTATTTTGTGACTTGGCTAATGAAATATTCGTCTCTTAATAAATTCTTTGTTTTATCGTCAAAAATTTGGAATGCTGCTCTTTGAGGTTGTTTTAATATTTCTTTCCCATATTTAGCATATGTATAGTTTCTGAAATCAGCCCCTTCATCTACAAACCTATGACCGTCCATATTTACTACAATACCAAACGGGTATGAGTGTTTTTGAAACAAATCAGCTATGTTACGGTCTCCGTAGGTGGGAGCATTTAAATCCCATGCTACTGCATGGCAACCACTCCAATGTCCGTGTGATTGAGCCCCTATATTTAACGCCATATTTATACCGTCGCCTGTATTGTATTTGGTGCCTCTAACTTTGGCTAGTTCCCAACCAGGACCTAAGTATCTTGTACGCATTTCTTGATTTGCTTCGAATCCACCGCTGGCTAATACAATAGAATCACACTTGATTTCCTCGTACCCTTCTGTGTTTTTTGTGATTATCGAACTTACCTTACCTGTCATGTCTAATTTTATTTGGGAGGCTGCGTTTTGATATCGGATTTCAATGTTTGCATTCTCAGCTATTTGGAATAATTTGTCAGATAATCCTTTACCGCCACCCACTGCTTCAATTATCAATCCTCCCCAAAATTTTAATTTACCTTCATGTTTAAAAGATTGTCGGCCATATGCTAGTATCCAAGGAATTCCTTTGTCTTTCATCCATTTCATTGTAGGGTAGGATTCGGATGTCAAAGTCTGCAGTAGTTCTGTGTCAGAAAGACCTTCAGTTACGCGCATTACATCGGAATAAAATTCAGATTCTTTATATTCCCCTACGTCAATGTTCCCCATTTCAGTATCACTTATTTCAGGTAACAATGATGCTATTTGATTTGATCCCGAATAGGCGAACCTGAATAGGCCACCAGTAAAATATGAATTTCCTCCGCTTAAATGTTTTGGCGCTTTTTCTAAAACAAGTACTTGAGCGCCCAAGTCTGAGGCGGATATTGCCGCGCATAGAGCCGCATTGCCTGCACCCACTACTACAACATCAAATTTGTTTTTATCACGCATTATTTAATCCTCACGTCTTTTTTATCCAGTTATAGATTAAAGTGTTTTTTGTTATAGTAACTTAATCTAATATCTTCATAATGGCAAACTAGCTTGACCCATTCTTGTTAAAATGGGAAAATTCTTTTTTGGAATGTTATTCACGTTGTAAATAGACAATTACGGGGTTGAGAAAATAATTCAAACATACAGCTATGCTTACGAATTTAAAAAGTAAAAATATAGCGAAATATGTGTATTGAACGAGAATGTATAGGCAGAGGGAATAATTACCATAGATATATCAACAAACCGATCTAGACTAATGCTAGAAGATCTTTTTAATATTAAAGATAATGCACAAAATAATACATGAGGTAATATAATGCCACCACTGCCTAAGAAAAAACATTCAAAAAAAAGAAAAGGCGGACGTAATGCTCATAATGGAATGACGCCACTTACATTGTCTGTATGTTCAACCGCGGGATGTGATAGCAGAGTAATTCCACATAGAGCTTGTCCGAAATGTGGGTTTTATGCGGGTCGTGAAGTTGTACAAAAAGAAACTAATTAAAGGAATATTTCATGACTTTGAATAAAAAAGCAAACTCTGCCTTTTTATTTCCCGGACAAGGAGCACAAGTTGTTGGAATGGGAAAGCAGATTTATTCAGAATCTCGCGAAGGGAAAGCAATTTTCGATGAAATCGATTCGGCTCTAAATCGGTCTTTATCTCGCATAATGTTTGAAGGCCCGGAAGACGAACTGAGGGAAACAGTAAATGCGCAACCCGCTATTATGGCGGTTTCTTTGGCGTGTCTAGCCGTTATGACTAAAGAATTAGGGGAAGATTTGCCTAAACCAATCATGATGGCAGGGCACAGTCTCGGAGAATATACTGCTTTAGTTGCATCTAGTGTATTAAGTATTGATGACGGAGTATTGCTTGTACAGCAAAGAGGTAAGTTAATGCAAGAAGCTTGTGATTTAAAACCGGGAACTATGGCAGCTATTTTAGGATTGGATGAGACTACTATGTTGGAAATAGCCGAAGAAACCGGAACTTATGTGTCGAATATCAACACACAAGAACAAATTGTAATAAGTGGCTCTATTGATTTGGTACCAAAGGCTATGAATATGGCTACTGAACATGGTGCTAAAAGAGTAATCCCTTTAAATGTAGGAGGAGCATTTCATTCCGGATTAATGGAATCCGCAAAAGAAGGCTTGACTGATGCCGTCAACTCTATGAGATTTAATAATCCGTCTGTGCCAATCATAGCTAATTGCACAGGATCCCCTTTAGTAGATGGAGAAGAGATTAAATTGGAATTAATAACTCAAATTTCAGGTTGCGTTAATTGGAAAAAAACTATTGACTATATGACTTCGGCAGATATTAATAATTATTATGAGATCGGCCCAGGGAGAGCTCTTAGTGGTATGATTCGTAAAATCAATTCGGATGCTGTTGTAACTAATATTAACGATATAGAGTCCGTACTCGCAATCAAATAGGGTGATATTGACATGGTTGGTATGGGAATTATCAATGGCAGAAGTGATGCTAGAGTAATGTTGCTTCAAAGTCTTTGTGAAGCCGATATAGCAGCGCATTCGATCATGTTAATTTTAGACAGAAAAATGGACACATTTACTATTTCAGGGGAAGTCGCACGTTTTTCTAGGATTATTGCTAGAGAAATATGTGATAATTATACTAGTATAGACGCAACCATTAAAAGGTATGCTACATTAAGACCTGTGATTGAATTATCAACTATTGATAGAAATGTTTTAAGATTAGCTATTGCAGAGATAACTATAAGTGATGATGTTCCGGCAGCTGTGATTATTAATGAAGCTGTAGAAATGGCCAGGAATTTCGGTTCGGAAGAATCATTTAAGTTTGTCAATGGGGTTTTAGGTACGTTTTACAAATGCAAACAATTGAATATGGAGTAGTGAATATGTCGCTTATTGAAAGAGTACAAGCCATTGTTGCTGATAAATTAAGTGTTGATGAATCTGAAGTAGTTGAAAATGCTTCTTTTACTGAAGACCTCAATGCTGATTCTCTCGATCTAGTTGAATTGATAATGGCTTTTGAAGAAGAATTTAGTACCGACGATGTGGAAATTGAAATATCTGACGAAGACGCAGAAGGAATTACGACCGTTAAAGCAGCGATAGAATATTTGAAGAAACAAGGAATAGAAGGCTGAGTATATTAGATTTTTACGGAACCTTTTTTTCCAGATGAGCCTGTAGAAAAATAGCCGCCGCAGCTGAATCTACAGAATCACGAAGTTTTTTTAACTTTTTGCTTTTGGGTTTGTGATTAGTAGAGTTTATTTTGTTAATTGCTTCTATTGATGAGAATCTTTCATCAATAGAAGCAATTGGTAAGTTGATTTTCATCGCTAATTGTTTGATGAAAGATTCTGTTCGCATTACTTGAGTTCCTTTTTCACCAGAAGGCAGATATGGTATCCCCACTAGAATATATTGAATATCATGAACGACTACCATGTTTGCTATGTGTTTTATAGCGTTGTGCCTAGGAATCGTTTTATTCGGTGTTGCTAAGGTTTGGGTCGGATCACTGATTGCAGTGCCTATCCTTACTTCTCCAACGTCAAGAGCTAATATTGAACCATAGTTCATTAGGTTATTTTTTCACTAAACTAGATTGTACGTATGCGGATATTAACTCTAATGCTTCTTCTAGTTTTTCTGGAATTTTCCCACCAGCTTGAGCTATTTCAGGTTTCCCGCCTCCTCCTCCTCCCATGACTTTAGCAGAATTTTTTACTAATAACGATGCATCTAATCCTTTGGCAACTAAATCTTTGCTAACCATAACAATTAAAGTTGGGTTACCGTTTATAATGGACCCGAGTGCTATTACTCCTGTGTTAATTTTTGATTTAAGCCAATCTCCTGTTGATCTTAATAAATCGCTTGATGATACTTCAATTTTAACTGATAAAACCTTAACCCCGTTGACATAGGTTATGTTAGATAATAAAGATTTTGCTGACTGTATAGCTAATTTGGATTCTAATGCTGCCTTTTCTTTATCTGATACTTCTAATTGTTCTATCATGGCAGCTACTTTTTTCTCTATATCGTTGCTGCTTGTTTGAAGAGCTTTAGATATTCTTGATTCTTTAAGTACTTTGGACCATATCAATGTTTCAGCTGCGCGACCGCTGACAGCTTCTATTCTTCTCATTCCTGAACCAATACTAGATTCACTTATGACTAACATACTTCCTAATTCCCCTGTCTTAGATACATGCGTACCCCCGCAAACTTCAAAGCTAAAAGTTTCACCATTCACTATTTCTATTAATCGAACAGTTTCTCCATATTTATCACCAAAGAAAGCAAGCGCTCCCCTTCGGATAGCTTCTGAGTAAGAGTCTTCATCTTTATTGATTTGTGCGTTTTGCCTTATTTTTTCGTTAACCAAATGCTGAATATCCCACATCTCCTTTTCCGTAATGGGCTTAACATGACTGAAATCAAATCTGAAACGATCTGGTGTTACTAAAGAACCAGCTTGCCTTACATGAGGTCCAAGGATTTCACGTAAAGCGGCATGAAGCATATGTGTAGCTGTGTGATTACGAGCTGTATCAATTCTTTTAATAGGATCTACATGGCATGTTACTTTATCTCCGATAGCTAACTTGCCTTTTTCTAATGTTCCGAAGTGACCAGTGATATTTGGAATTACTTCTTTTGTATCTTTTACCTTGAAAATCGAATATGTTCCATTTATTGTTCCGGAATCACCTATTTGCCCCCCGCCTTCTGCATAAAAAGGTGTTTCTTGTAATATAATCTCGACATTTTGCGCTTCAAATACTTCATTGACAGGTTTCTCGTCAATTAATAATCCTACTATTACGGTTTCGCTTTTTAATGTGTCGTATCCTGTAAATTTAGTTTGTCCGATTCCTAGGTTGTCATAATTTTTTAATTTATTATCGTTATTTTTGAATTGAGAAGCAGATCTAGCTCTATTTTTTTGAGACTCCATAGCTAGATTAAAACCATCAATGTCTATAGTTACGTTGTTTTCCTGAGCTATTTCATTTGTCATTTCAATTGGAAATCCGTATGTGTCCCATAGTTTGAATACTACACTTCCTGACAGTAATGTAGTGTCTTTTAAGGTTTCCTGCAAAATCTGAAAACCATTTTCAAAAGCATGTTTGAATTTCTCTTCTTCTGATTTTAATGCCGTTGTTACAAATTCTTTATGATTTACAAGTTCCGGGTAAACTAGGCCCATTTTATCAATGACTGCGCTTGCTAAATCATAAGTAAAACTAGATTCGATACTAAGTTTTTTAGCAAGCCTTATGGCTCTTCTGATTACTCTTCTTAAAACATATCCTCGTCCTTCATTTCCAGGAACTACGCCATCAGCTATAAGAAAAGTAGAGCTTCTCATGTGTTCGGCAATTCCTCTTATAGCATAGTCAGTGTCGAGATTTTTACCATACTCAACCTTGCTGATTTTAGAGACCATATGTATTAAATATTGAAAGATGTCAGTTTCATACATGGTTTCGCTGTTTTGCATAATCATGGTAGCTCTTTCAAGTCCCATACCAGTATCTATGCTAGGTGCTGGCAAGTTATCTCTGTTCCCAGAAGAGTGGTGGTAGAATTGCATAAATACCAAATTCCACAATTCGACATATCTAGTGCATTTTTCACCAGAACTCATTTTATTCTCACAATTAGGAGCGCAATTGATTTCCAAGCAACCTTTAGTGTCGCCAAAATCGTAATGCAATTCGCTACAAGGACCACATGGGCCTTCTTCTCCATGTATAGGAGGTCCCCACCAATTGTCTTCGTCCCCAAAGCGATATATTTTATTTGGAGATATTCCTGAGTTGATCCATAAATCGTGTGCTTCATCATCTGTATGGTGCACAGTAATCGAAAATTTTTCTATGGGTAATTCTAATTTTTTTGTTAGAAATTCTAATGCATAAGAAATCACTTCCTTTTTAAAATAGTCTCCTATACTGAAGTTACCTAACATTTCGAACATGGTGTTGTGAGTTGAGTCACCTACGATGTCTATGTCAGGTGTTCTGAAACATTTTTGGGCGGATGTGAGTCGTTTATTAGAGGGTATTTCTAATCCGGAAAAATAAGGTTTAAATTGATTCATACCTGCGATGGTTAACAGTAATGTTGGATCGCCAATCGGAATCAATGATGCACTAGCAACCCTTAGGTGTCCTTTACTTTCAAAGAATTTTAGAAAAGATTCTCTGATCTCATCGCTAGTTATTGGTTTTGACATAGAATTTACCTTCTTTCATAAGTATATGGTACATATTATTACATGAGACACTCAGGTATGATTGGATTAAAATAAATCACCAATCTTTTTATTTACTGGATTGACACATATTTTGAAAAAGTATACTATTTTGTAGCTGATAAATGTGTAATTAAATATAATCAGATTAAATCTTGGAGACAACAAAGATAAACTGGTTTTTTCTAAAGACCTCAATCTTATGATTGGGGTCTTTTTATTTAGAAAGAGCGCTTTGTTTGAAATAATTTATTGTTAAATTGAGGTTAAATTTATGAGTAATCAAAAAAGTCATTTGGGAGAATTGGGATTCTCTTCTAAACATTTGTTTAGTCCTCTTGAACTCGTTGATCGATTACCTAGATCAATTGAAGCTGAACGAACTGTTAAAACTGCAAGAAGATCTATACGTAATATTTTGATGGGCGAAGATTTACGTTTAATGATAATAACTGGCCCATGTTCTATCCACGATGAAGAAGCCGCTCTTGATTATGCAAGAAGATTATTGGAACTCCAAGCTAAATTGAGCGATAAAATTTTTTTGGTTATGCGGGTTTATTTCGAGAAACCTAGGACAACTGTGGGATGGAAAGGTTTAATTAATGATCCTAATCTCGATAACTCTTATGATATTGCCTCCGGATTGCAAAGAGCTAGACGTCTATTGATTGAAATTAATAATATGGGTATGCCGACCGCAAGTGAATTCCTTGATCCAGTCATACCGCATTATTTCGAGGATCTTGTTTCGTGGGTAGCTATAGGAGCTAGAACTACAGAAAGTCAAACTCATAGACAAATGGCTAGTGCTATAGGAATACCAGTGGGATTTAAAAATGCAACAGATGGTAGTTTCCAAACTGCCATTGATGGCATATCAACTGCTAGAAACAAGCATGCTTATGTAGGAACCGGACCAGATGGTCATGTGTGCGTGTTAAAAACTGATGGAAATCCGGATGGTCATTTGGTTTTGAGAGGAGGTAGAGTGGGTCCGAATTATGATTCTAAATCAGTATCTGAGGCTAATAATGCATTGGAGTTTAACGGGCTTCCCCAAAGATTAATCATTGATTGCAGTCATGCGAATTCTGATAAAAATCATGAAAAGCAACCTGCAGTCTTTGAAGATGTAATCGCCCAAAGAGTTAAGGGTAATACTTCTATAGTGGGTGTTATGTTAGAAAGTAATATTAATCCAGGAGCCCAAAAATTAGGCCCTGATCCGTCAACTTTAGAATATGGAGTATCTATCACAGATGCTTGTGTAGGATGGAATAAGACACAAGAAATTTTACTTTGGGCTGACGCTCGATTAAATAATTAAAAATGCTCGGTACTTAAATTCCTTGTATTTAAGTACCGTACGTATAAATTAAAGAACACTCCATGAGAATCGACTTATTAGTTATTAGTTATTAGTTATTAGTTATTAGTTATTAGTTATTAGTTATTAGTTATTAAATTTTTAGGGCATTGCATATGCAATCAATTGATTTACCGGTATAAAAATTAGGAGAATAAAATGCTTAATAGTGTTCAACTCGGAAAAAGTGGATTGAGTGTATCTCAATTGTGCTTAGGAACTATGAATTTTGGAATTCCAGGCCGAGGCCATCAAGGCGATTGGACTTTAACATTGGATGAGGCACGTCCAATATTCAAGGCTGCTATAGAGCAAGGATTATATTATTTTGATTGTGCCGACGTTTATGGATTAGGGGCTTCTGAAGAAGTAGTAGGTTCTTTGTTAAAAGAATTGTTACCGAGAGATAATTATGTGTTGGCCACAAAAGTTGCGAACCCTATGGGGCCTTCATCCAATCAATCAGGATTGTCTCGAAAACATATAATGGAAGGAGTTGACGCAAGTTTAAAAAGATTGGGACATGACTACATTGATCATCTAGTTATTCATAGGCATCCTAATGGTATAAGAGGTCAGCAAGGGGAGATTCTAATAGAAGAAACTATGGAAGCTTTAAATGATGTCGTGAAAGCAGGCAAGGTTTTGTATTTAGGTGCTTCTTCAATGTTTGCTTGGCAATTTGCGGAACTTCAATTGATTAGCAAAATGCACGGTTGGCAGAGTTTTATTTCTATGCAAAATCATTATAATCTTGTATATCGAGAGGAGGAACGTGAAATGAATCCTTACTGCTTTCAGTCTGGTGTGGCTATAACCCCGTGGTCGCCTTTAGCAAGAGGGATATTAGCAGGTGCGTATAAAGGTGGATTTTCCTCCGGTAGTACGAACAGGTCGCAAGGACAAGATAGAACACGAACTGAAAGCTTGTATCATGGCAATCATGTGTTTGCCGTTGCTGACAGAGTGATTGAAATCGCAAGTAAGTATGGAAAAACTCCTGCTCAGATAGCACTTGCATGGATGATTAACAAACCTGAAATTACGGCACCTGTTGTGGGAGTGTCAAAGATAGATCAATTAGGGCAATTAGTTCAAGCTACAAAGATAAAATTAGACACGGAAGATGTCTTGTATCTTGAAGAACTTTATACTCCTGTATCGAATTTATTGTCTATAGGATATTCATAAATCGCTAGTTATTGCCTATTATAAGTCCTAACAATTATTGTACTGTGCCAATACTTACATTTAGGAGTCAATTGAGTTTTGACCTCCTACTGAATTCTAGTGTGTTCCGGTATTTCGGACAGGAGTTCTTATATTATTGGTAAATAGCAATTTCAAAATACAATTTAATGTTTGCCTCACTTGTCTATGTGTGCTAGTGATTAGGTTTGCAAATTAACTTTTTTACAATAAAACTGATTGTAATTCACCATAAAGTCATAGAATCCAAAAACAGTTTATTGAGAGATTGCTCATCGACTTCTCTAGGGGATAGTTTAACCACTCTGTGTTGCGGTAAGGTCGCTTGCGCTAATTTACCTGCATCAGATTCTGAATAACCGACTGCTTTGAGACCGTTTGGAACATCTATTTGTTTAATTAAATTGATAATTGTTTCAGCTAAAATATTACCGGCATCTTCTAGGGGAGTGTTTTCTATGTTTGCTCCCATTAATTTAGCTGCTTCTAAATGTCTTGTAGGGTTTGCGAGTGCAGTAAATCTAAATACAGCTGGTGCATTAAGTATAACTGACATACCGTGGGGAATAATGGGTATATCACTAGGATATCCAGCTACTTTATGGTTATTTACCATTCCAGATACTGGATAACTCATGCCGTGTGGTAAATGGCATCCTGCATTTCCGAATCCGACTCCGGCAAATGTAGCCGCTAGCATCATTTGGCTTCTTGCTTGGTAATCATTTTGATTATGTACAGCGGATATAATGTTTTTCGAACAAATTTCAATTGCTTTACTTGACCACACATCACTTATTGGGTTTGATCCTTGATATGATGGCCTTAATCCAGGATTCTCAGGGGCCTCTCTACTATTAAATGGTATAGCTGTATATGATTCTAGACCATGGCATAAAAGATCTAATCCACTGCATGCTTGCACCATTTTTGGCATAGTATATGCATTATTAGGGTCTATAAGACCAACTAAGGGGCGCAAATAACGATGTGCGATTCCGGTTTTCGCCTTCATTTCCAGAAAATCAAATATAGCAACGCCTGTTGTTTCACTGCCTGTTCCTCCAGTAGTAGGAATTACTACTAATGGTTTTAAAGGCCCTGGGACCGGTTTTCCTAGGCCGATAGGGGCATTTACATATGTCAAGAAATCAGCAGGATATGTTGCGTAAAGATTTGCTGCTTTAGCAGTGTCTATACTTGATCCCCCGCCAATTGCTACATATCCGTCAAATTTCCCGGCCTCCATAAAATTTATCGCATCTTTGAATGAAGAATCGGTTGGCTCAATGCTAACTTGGTCATAGATTGTTACAGATATGTTCTGTGATTTCAGAGATTTGGTTGCAATGTGAGTAGGCTCACTGTTTGACATATTTGAATCTGTTACAATAACTACATTTTTTGATCCTAATCTATTCATCTCATATCCAACTTCGCTAGTTATTCCCGGTCCGAACTTTATGGCGGATGTGTCTATGGTGAATCCGGTTTCGTATTTAGTACTATTCATGCATTGGTATCCTTTATAAAATCAATATACATTCCAAGATTTCGTCCGCCTAGTAAATGCATGTGAGCATGTGATTGAGATTGCATGCCATCCTTCCCGAAATTAGAAAGAATTCTGTACCCGTTTGGGCATTTGCGTTTCCCTATGTTGTTAGCCATATTCCCCATGCTAGATAAGAGGTTTCCATTGTTCCATAATTGAGTTTGTGTGAGGTGCTGTGACGGCACTATTAATAATTGTGTATCTAACCACCCTAGATTATTTTCAAATACAACAAAGTTAGGTTCTTTATAATGGAAAATCGCAGGTTCTTTTTCTTCGATAATATTGCAAAAAACACAATTGTCAGGTTGATTAGTCATTGTAATCTGTAATCTGGAGCTGAAATTTTGATGCAACTGCCAATAGATGGATCTTGTATTCGGGAGTCTGTTGCGCTTCCGTCTTTTGCACCTTGAGGAATATTGTCTCGGCTAGTAAATACTGTTGGCAATCTATAGTCATGTCTGTGGGCAATTAATTGATATAATTTTTGAGTAGCCCAAGGAGAATCATTTTCAACTCCTAAATCGTCTAACACCAATATTGGAAATTCCTTAATTTTGTCAAAAATTAATTCATTATTTAATTTTTTATTGTTAAAATAACTGTTTCTTAAATAATCTAATATGTCTGGAGCTCTTCCGAAAAATACATCATACCCTTTTGCTTTTAGCGTATTTGCAATTGCAGATGCTAGATGTGTTTTTCCTACCCCGCTATTGTCACTCCAGAAAGTGATCCAGCCTGCTTCTACAGGGTCAGACGCGTATTTTTCAGCTATGGTTAACGCCCGAGTTAAATTGCTAACAACGTCTTTTGTAGTTCCTGCGCCCTTAGCTCCATTAATGTTGAAATTGTTAAATGAATTTTCAGCTAAGTTTGTTGGTATGTCTCCTAACTTTTCGATAGTAGTTTCTTTAATATTTGTGTTGATTCCTGTTTTAACAAGATGGCACAATTTAGTATCCGTTATTTTGTTTTGCAAATAGTTTCCGAGCTCTATTAAGTCTTCAGATGTTGTGATAACTGTAGGTAACGAGTTGTTGATCCTATAATTAAAAATTTGTAGCAATTTTTCTGATATCCAGGAACCATTAGGAGGAGCATAAATCCCATCTATAATCAATATTGGGAAAGTTTTTGTTTCTTCTATTAAATTTTCGTAATGAGAGTCAGATTGATTAGAATAACTTCCCCTTAATTTATCTATTAGATCGGGTAAAAAAACGAATAAAGTCGGATGGCCATTTTTAGCACAATCATTACCTATTGCGGTGGCTAAATGAGTTTTGCCAGAACCATGAGGGCCTTGAAGGGCGAGCCATCCATTAGGAGATTTAGAGAATTCTATACTAGCTCGGAGACTGTTTTTAAACAACTGCTTGTTTTCCTCTCCGGAAAGCTTGCCTTCAGGTGTCATCTCTGCAAAATTGGAGAATTGCATGTTTCCTAGGCGGGTGTATGCAGTTAGTTTGCCTCCTATATTTTTTTGTAAATTGACAGATTCGCAATCGGGGCAAGATTTTACTGAACCAAATTTCTCGTGCCAAACTGGAACAATCGGTGTTAACCATTTTTTCCCTCCACACGTGATACATACTAACTCGGTCGGTATCGTATTTTCTTTGTATAATTCCTTTAAATTATTAGAACTATTACTAAATGCGCTTAGTTTTTTTAATATTTCTTGAAGGTTTTCCATTGTTTTTTCCTTCCGTTTCCCATCTGTTTAATATTGTTGAAATATATGACCAGTTTCTCTTATTGTTATTTATAGATTCTGTAAATGCTTCTGCGATCCATGTGTAAGGGTAATTTTCCTGCGCTTCTTTGAGTTTTTCAGCAATTATAGGAGTTAATGTCGATATGTTTTGTTCATATAGGGTATATATGTTTATTTCTGAGTCTTCTGTTTCCCAAGGAGTTAATTCTACCTTAAAAGATATTTTTTTATATTGATCTGTATTTCGCCTATTAGTTTCAGTGTTCAATTGATATGCGGGTGATTTAGTACTTGGATCAATAATTTTCAGTAAAGTTCCTGTTTTTATACATAAATCTAAGGCATGAGTAAGAACTTCATGGTTAGGCATATCGCTTTTAAGTGCTTTGATTGAGTTGTATAAGATTCTGTCAGCTAGTAATTCGTCAAAGGTTATTAATGTTGTTTCTTTATTTTGTGTATACCATATAACGCGAAGTATTACTTTTAGTTCTATTAGATTATCTATTTTTTCTAATACTGGTCCAAACATTGGAGCAGGCACACCTAAATATTTTACTCGATTAGGAAACCCCTCAAATTTCATTGGTAACTCTCTGAATTGTCTTGATAGACTTCAAGATTTTCAAATTTTACAAATCTTTCTTGAAAGAAGAGTTTTATGTTGCCGGTTCTTCCATTTCTGTGTTTTGCAACAATCAGTTCGGCGATATTTGCGGGGTATTCTTGTCCGGGATTTTTCTTTTCCCAAGCTTCAGCGTCTATGTATCGGTCTTCTCTATGAATGAAAGATACAATATCTGCATCTTGTTCAATACTACCACTTTCCCTGAGATCCGAAAGAAGAGGTCGATGGTCAGGTCTTTGCTCAATCGCTCGGCTTAATTGGGAACAGGCTATAACTGGTACGTTTAAATCTCGAGCTATTCCTTTTAATGACCTAGATATTTCACCCATTTCTTGGACTCTATTACCAGATCTGACTTCTCCTGAGCCGTTGATTAGTTGTAAGTAGTCTACAATTAGTAGGTCAAGTCCTTTTTCTGCTTGCAATCTTCTTGCTTTACTTCTCATTTCTACAATTGTCTGAAAAGGGGTGTCATCAATGAAAAGTGGAATTTCTGATAATGTACCTATAGCATCTATTAATTTGTTTTCTTCTACATCAGACATCAACCCTAATCGTAACCTGTGACTATCAACTCCAGATTCACTAGAAAGTAATCTTATTGCTATTTGTTCCGCACTCATTTCAAGACTGAATATGCCAACATTATTACCGTTTAAAGCCGCATTAGCAGCCATGTTAAAAGCTAGGCTGCTTTTTCCTAAGCTTGGTCGTGCAGCTACGATTACTAAATCGGATCTTTGCAGCCCACCTCCTAATAATTCATCGAATTGATCGTACCCACTAACTACTGGAGCTAAGGAGTTGTTCTCAATACCTTGTTGAGTCTGTTCTAAATATGTGTCTAAAACTTCTCTAAGCAATGAAAAGTCTCTGCTACTTCTTTCAGATCTAATCGTAAAAAGTAGTTCTTCGGCTTGGCTAAGTGAATCATCAGTGTTTGGTCCGCTTTCAAATCCTATTTCAGCTATGGAAGATGCTGTTTTTACTAGCTTTCGCATTACTGATGTTCTGTGAACTATCTGTGCGTAATGGATTATATGAACTGGAGAAGGTACGATGTCAACCAAATCGTTTAATCGATCACTTCCTCCTATCAAATCTAATTTATCTTGTATAGATAGTTCGTGCCCAACTGTCACTTGATTGATTGATTGGTTACGTGCAGTCAAACTCAAGCAGGCTTCGTAGCAATGCCTGTTTTTTTCATAATAAAAATCCCCGGACTTTAAAAATGAAGATATTTTTGATATTGAATCTCCATCTAGTAATATTGATCCTATAACAGCCTCTTCGGCTTGTGTGTCGTGGGGTAGGATTCTGTCAGCGTACAATATAACTCCTAAAGTCAATGAAATGTCGGGTTGACATAATAACCGATTTATACTGAATTATGGTAGGAGTGGTGCGTTATTCTAGTTCAGTGGTTGAGTTATCACTTTGTGTTTTTTCGTCTCCAATTAGATTTACGGGTAACTCGCTGATCTTTTGGTCGTTTCCAGAGTCGCTTTCTTCTTGTTGGTTTTCTGTTTCTAATTCTGATATTGGGTCAAGTCCGTCAGCATGTACTATAATTTTCACTGAAGCCGAAACTTCGGGATGCAATCTTACGGGAACATCAAATGTTCCCAATTCTCGTATAGGATCGTCTAATTGCACTAATCTGCGTTCCAAACTGCGATTGGTTAGTTTTGATACAGCATCCGCTATGATACTACCTGTTACTGATCCATACAGTCTTCCGTTTGTCCCTGCCCTTACAGGTATTAATATTTCTGTTCCATCGATCGCAGCAGCAAGTTCTTTCATGTTTTCAAGAGCTTTTAAACGGTCTGTTTGAGCCTGTCCAGTTAATTTGCCGATTCTTTGCAAGTTGTTGTGTGTAGCTGGTGCAGCTAGGTTTTGTGGGATCAAATAATTCCGCGCAAATCCGTTTTTTACTTCTTTAACCTCACCACCGAGTGCGACACCTTCTACATCTGTTAAAAACACTACTTCCATAATACGTCCTTGATTTTTTCGATAGTTTAATTGATTTTACGCGGGCCAGAATTGTATCACACAGGATGATGAATAGTTAATATCCTGTGTTTTGGGAGTCTTCGTCGATCAATCTGTATTCGCCTTCATATACCTTGGACTTTTGTTTGCTTTTTTTTGTGCCATTGGCATCAATATTATTTTGTAATATAGGTATGCCATTAATTAAAAGAACTCCAATCGAAATTAAAAGTATTATTATGTCATCTAACCATCCTATTATTGGGATGAAGTCAGGTATTATGTCTAATGGTAATAGTAGGTAGGCAACAGCCAATAAAGGCAAAGCCTTAATTTTTAAAGGCACCCTTTTGTCTATGAGGATTTTGATGACTAATGATGTGATAGTTTTCATGTCTTTAATATAAATATTACATCAATTAGAATCTAGGTGAAATGCTATTCTAATCGGTTTTTTTCTAGGAGTGTTATGGAATCGGCTATAATTAAATTTTTATATGGGCCAGACGAATTTTCTATAACCCAGCGTATCAAAGAATTTAAAGATACGATCAAACCGAATGATCTTAAAGATATAAATTTTATAGAACTTGATGGAACTAATACAACTTTGCAAGAAATCGTAAATGTTGGTGCAACGGTTCCATTTATGAGTAACTTCAGGGTACTTTTAATTACAGGTTTGTCGGTTAAGTTTTCCTTGAAAGATCGGGAAAATTGGAGTTTTCTGAAAACTGCACTAATGGAAATGCCCCAAACTACCAAAGTAATTTTCAGGGAATCCGATATTCCTAGAAAACATGCCATGATTGATTTTTTGAGTGATGTCATAGATATAGAAAAGTTTGATGTTTTAAAATTTAAAGATGTGATTACATGGATTAATAAGCGTTGTGAATTTTTGAATATAAAGATTCACCCAGCTGCAATATCTCTGTTGGCTGAGTCGGTCGGTAGTCAATTACGCATACTTGATTCAGAACTAAACAAATTACATATGTACAAATTAGATTCTATGATAAATGTAGATGATATCAATTTATTAGTAGCATATGTACGACAACAGAATGTTTTTTCTGTTGTTGATGCAGTTATTGATCGTAAGACTAAAGAGGCGTTATTTCAGTCAAATATGTTGATTCAGTCGGGAGAATCATTCAGTTTTATTATCCGGATGATCGAGAGGCAATTGAGATTAATTTTATTGGCTAAAGATTTACGTGAAACTAGAATGACGGTTAGTCAAATAGGGCAACGTTTGTCTCTTTTTGGATATCCCTTGCAAAAAACTTTAGAGTTTGAGAGAAGAATAAATTCAAATAGGTTGTTAGTGATGCATGATAGCCTTATAAATTGGGAATTGCGGTTACGAAATAGCCAGTTGTCTGATAATGCTTCTTTTGAACTTATGCTTTATGAAATGTCGGGTTAATTCCCTGGCGATTTAAGGCTATCGGTTTATACTGCCCTGATTTTATTGCTGTAATGAATTCTTTCAGATTTGTTATTTTGTCTTCGAACACTGTTGCATAAGTTCCTACGTCTGATATCTTATGTGCATCGCTAGCCCCCGTCCCGCGCATTCCTAATACTTTGGATATGTCAGCAGAAAATTGGTTTTCATTGTCGGTACCCCGTCCGTTTTTTGTTTCTATAGCATCAACAATATTAAAAACGTCATTTCTAAGTGCACGATCTATCATTTCATTATAAGATATTTCATCTTGCGGGGCAGTTTCTCTGTACACTCTTCTGTAAGGGTGTGCTACTACCATTGCCCCATCGGCCTCTTTAACTAAATCGTTGACAAATGATGATTTATGCATCCCGAAAATGTATTTGGTTAACCCGTAAACTAATATATGGCCTTCTTCGGTGGTTACTTCACATCCGGGTATTACTAAAAAATCATTATTTTTCCCTAGTAATTCAACGTCTTTTGGATTCCAAAAACCATCATGATCGGTCAAACATATTCCGTCTAAACCAATTCTTTTTGCTTCTTTTATTAGTTCTTCAGGAGTCAATTGACTGTCATCTGAAGTAGGGTAAGTATGGGTGTGTATGTCAATTATCATTTTTATCTTGAATATATAATACGACATATTCGATTATTTATGACTAATTTTATATAAGCATTATTACAATATCTTAAGTTTGAGTTGTGTCGTATCAAGGTTATTGATATACTTCATGGGTATTTATCGTATGTTTGATATATAAACTTTGAGGTGAACGAAATGATTTTGGAATTAGGTAAATTTACTGATCAAGCGCAGGAACTTATTGTGATTTCCCAGGAAATCCTTATTCAATATGGTCATAACAGATGGGATGTGGAACATCTTTTTATAGCTTTAATACAAAAAAACAGCGTGATTATGAAGGAAATTATTAGAGAATCAAAAATCGATATTTCCAATTTAAAAGTACTTTTAAATGATGCATTGGAAAATTCAAACCAATGGGATAATGCATTAAGTCAAATTGTTATTATGCCTAGATTATCTCTATTGTTTGAGAATGCCCAAAAAGAAGCACGGAGATTGAATGATGAATATGTCGGCATAGAACACATATTAGTTTCGCTCTCTCAGGTCGAAACAGGCCCCGCATTTCAAATAATGTCAGATATTGGTATTACAACTGAAAAAATTTACAAAGCTCTCCGAATTATTAGAAGTGGACATAGAATAACCGATAAGCAGTCAGATAATCGATATGGGACTCTTCGAAAATTTTCAATCGATCTGACTCAATTAGCTAATGAAGGGAAACTTGACCCCATAGTTGGACGAGATAAAGAAATTGTAAGGGTAATGCAAACGTTAATACGACGAACCAAAAATAATCCTATCCTTATTGGCGGTGCAGGAGTAGGTAAAACAGCCATTGCTGAAGGATTAGCTCAAAAAATCATATCTAAAAATGCTCCTAAAGAATTAATAGGAAAGAAAGTTATCGCATTGGATTTAGCTTCAATGGTTGCTGGATCTAAATTCAGAGGTGAGTTTGAAGAACGTTTTAAAGATGTGATAAATGAAGTAGTAGATTCTGAAGGGGAAATAATTTTATTTATAGATGAAATCCATACACTTGTTGGTGCTGGTGCTTCAGATGCTAGCATGGATGCAAGTAATATGATTAAGCCGGCTCTGGCTCGAGGTGAATTACAATGCCTTGGCGCCACGACAGAAGATGAATACACTCAGCACATTGAATCCGATGCTGCTTTGGAAAGGCGATTTCAGTCCGTCGTAGTTGAAGAACCTGATATCGAAACTGCTATTAAGATGCTTAAGGTGCTTAAGCCTAGATATGAGAATCACCATAAGGTAAAGATTTTAGATCAAACTTTAAAATCTGCTGTTGTGTTAAGTCAGAGATATATTACCAATAGATTGCTACCGGATAAGGCGATAGATTTGATTGATGAGGCTGCTAGTAAAATTAGAATAGATTATTCTTATGCTTCTCAAGCATTACAAGGAATTAAAAATACAATTGAATCTTTGAAATATAGCGAAAATGAAGCAGTATTAATTGCGGATTATGAAAAAGCGGCAAAAATTAAAACACGTATTTTGAAAGCTGAAGAAGATGCTAATGGGCAAGCCAACTTAGAAATAGATTTGGTTGTGAAGCCGGAAGATATTGGAACATTAGTTTCTTTATTTACGGGAATTCCTGTTGAGAGATTATTAAAAAGCGAATCTGAAAGATTGATTGATATGGAAACAAAATTACATACCCGAATAGTCGGTCAAAACGATGCTGTTTCAGCTGTTTCAAATGCAATTAGAAGATCAAGAGCAGGGCTTAAAGACTTTACGAAACCAATTGGAAGTTTTATGTTTTTGGGCCCTACTGGAGTAGGTAAAACGGAGTTGGCAAAATCTTTATCTTGGTTTTTATTCGACGATCCTGAAAAAATTGTACGAATTGATATGTCTGAATATATGGAAGCTCATTCTGTGTCTCGTTTGATAGGTGCCCCTCCAGGCTATATAGGATACCAAGATGGTGGACAATTAACGGAGGCGGTAAGAAGAAGACCATATAGAGTAGTATTACTTGACGAAATCGAGAAAGCGCACCCCGATGTATTTAATATTCTCTTGCAATTATTAGATGATGGTAGGCTTACAGACGGACAAGGTAGGACAGTAGATTTTACAAATACTGTCATAATTATGACAAGTAATTTAGGAACAAGTACGGAAAATTCACAACCTTTGGGATTTATTGGTAGCAGTGATAAAGATGGATTAATGGATCGAAGCATACGAGGCAAAATCGAACAATCTGTTAAAAAAGAATTTAAACCGGAGTTTTTGAACAGATTAGATGAACTTATAATATTTGAATCAATAACCTCGGATCAACAAGAAAAAATCATTGAAATAATGATCGAATCCTTAAAATTAAAATTGACAGACTCAAATATCACCATTTTTTTGGAAAGTTCAGCTAAATTATGGCTTGCAGAAAAAGGATTTGATAAACAATATGGAGCTAGACCATTGAGAAGGACGATTCAAAAATATTTAGAAAATCCATTGGCAACTCTGATTTTGAATGGTGATATCCTTGATGGGGATTCAGTGAGTGTGTTAATGCGAGAATCAGGACTGAGTATTGAGATAAATTTATGATCATAATTAGTTTTGTATGTTGATAATAATGTGAATGACGAAATATAATCTTGGTTAGATTTGTAAATATGGGGATATAGCATACATAATTAAAACACAATACAATTTGGAGAAATTGATATGAAGAATACCGGTTCTTTTTCGCGAAGATCGTTTTTGAAAGGGTTACCATTAGGGGCTTTAGGAATTGCTGCTCTCGGATTTATGAGCAGTAAGGTGTTGGCATCTGCTTCTAATCGAAGGAAGCCCAAATTTAAAAATGGTTCTATTTTTACTCCTCGTGATAAGGATATTGAAATTTAATAAAGTATTCAATTTCCAATTCATCTTCCGTTCATTTCCCTAATGTATACTTGGAATTCAATTAGGAGAGATGGCCGAGTGGACGAAGGCGCTGGTCTCGAAAACCAGTATGGGAGTAATTTCATCGTGGGTTCGAATCCCACTCTCTCCGCCAAAGTGTTGATAAATTAAAATGGAGAGATGCTAGAGTGGCCGAATAGGCGCGCCTGGAAAGCGCGTGTTTCCTCACGGAAACCGTGGGTTCGAATCCCACTCTCTCCGCCAAAAAAACAAAAATTAGGTTGTAAATATATGGTAAAAGATCTTGTGATAGTAGAGTCTCCGGCAAAAGCTAGAACTGTGGGAAGATTTTTAGGTAAAAATTTCGATGTCAAAGCCTCAATGGGACATGTTAGAGATTTGCCTAAAAGTAAAATGGGTATTGATATTGATGAATACGGACTGTTTCAAGTTCAATATGTAGTTATGCGAGATCGCAATAATTCAAAAATTGTTAAGGAAATCCGAGAAGCAGCGGTTAAAGCGAATACAGTATATTTAGCAACTGATCCTGACAGAGAAGGTGAAGCCATTGCTTGGCATTTGTTAGAAGCAGCGAAAATCGATCCGTTGAAAACTAAGAGAGTTGTTTTTCATGAAATTACTAAACCCGCAGTTGAAGAAGCTTTTGCCAATACAAGGGACATTGATCAAGACCTGGTCGATGCCCAGCAAGCTAGGCGAGTTTTGGATAGACTGGTAGGTTATAAATTAAGTCCAGTTCTTTGGAAGAAAATTCAATATGGTACGTCTGCAGGAAGAGTTCAATCGGTAGCCTTAAGAATAGTTGTAGATCGGGAACATGAAATCAATGCATTTGTACCTGTTGAGTATTGGACTATTTCGACTGATTTTTCATCTGAAAGCAACAAAGATAAATTTAAAGCAGAATTGGTTCAGATTCCTAAACAGAAAGGTAAATTTTCTATTAAGAATGAGGATGATGCCTTACAGATAATTTCTGAATTGGATTCGGCTAATTATATTGTTTCTAAATACGAAACTAAACCAGTCATAAGGCGCCCTTCTGCCCCGTTTATTACTAGTACATTGCAACAAGAAGCTTCAAGAAAATTGAGATTCACTTCATCAAGAACTATGAGTTTGGCCCAACAACTTTATGAAGGAATTCCACTAGGAAGTGACGAGTTAGATGGGTTAATCACCTATATGAGAACAGATTCTACCAATGTTTCTACACTCGCATTGGCAGAAACAACAAAGTATATTAAAGCAGAATTCGGTAATGCATATACGCTTTCCAAGCCAAGATCATTCTCTAAAAAAGTTCAAGGAGCACAAGAAGCCCATGAAGCTATAAGACCCACATCTACAATGAGAACTCCTGAATCAATACAAAGATACTTGGACCCAGACCAATTTAAACTATACGAATTGATTTGGAAACGAATGGTATCAAGCCAAATGACGGATTCGATATATGATCGTACGACTGTGGAAATCACAGCCTCGTCTGATGAAGAATATGTTTTTAGAGCTACAGGGTCAGTCTTAAAATTTGACGGGTTCAGAAAATTATATATAGAACAGCAAGATGATGTTAAAGATGATGAATCTAACGAGTCGACTATGCCATTATTGTCTTTGAACCAAAAATTGTCTTGTGGAAAATTAATGCCGGATCAACATTTTACAGAACATCCCCCTAGATTTAATGAAGCTTCATTAATCAAAACACTGGAAAAGGAAGGGATTGGTCGGCCAAGTACGTATGCAACTATTGTGCAAACCATAGTAAATCGAGAATATGTTCAAAAAACACAGGGGAGATTCGAACCAAGTAAATTAGGAATTATCGTTAGTGATTTCCTGAAAAAACATTTTGAAAACATTATGGATATCGGATTCACATCAGCAATGGAAAAAAAACTAGATGATGTTGCTAATGGAACGATAGCCTGGAATCCTATGCTTCGGGAATTTTACCAACCATTTGATGAAACTGTAATAGAAGTAGAAGGTAATGCTGAACGAGTGCCTAGGGAAGACCTTTGGGTAGAAAGTGGGCATATTTGTCAAAAATGTGAACGCCCTATGTTGGTTAAAAGTGCTCCTAACTATATTTTCTATGGATGTTCAGGCTTTCCTGATTGTGATCAAACATTACCTGTTTTAACTGGAATATCTTGTCCTAAGTGTATTGATACTCCTGAAGTTTGGATTGATGGTACTCCGGGTGCAATTAAAGAAATGAGATATCGAGGGCAATCTTTTTATGGTTGTACGAATTGGCAAAAAGACAAGTCCGGATGCAGTTTTTCTCTTAATGCAAAACCATTGAGCCATATATGCCCTCAGTGTTCAGGGATACTAGTTCAATCAGGACAAAAGAATGTTCGGTGCCCTAAACCTAATGCGGAATGTGATTTTAAAGGACCTATATCGGACTTTGAATTAGTAGACGATACTTCTGACGTTGTAAACGATTAACCTTGCTTTGGTTTTAATGAATCAATTGAATAACTAATTCATAATTATGTGAAAACACATGGAAAAACTATCAGCTTACTTATACTATTTTTAGATGGAAATAAATGAGCTAATGGGACGCTATCTCATAGAATTAAGAGATATTAGGTTATTGTCACCATTTACTATTCGTACATATAGTTATGACCTCAGTACTTTTTGTAACTATATTGATGATCAAGAAATTGATTCCATTACTGGAGTTGACAGAAAAACCATTAGATCTTACTTGGTATTTCTTGCTGACCGGTCATATGAAAGAAGTAGCATGGCTCGCAAATTATCAGTTGTACGCATGTTTTTTAAATGGTTACTTAAAGAGCATATAGTTTCTATTGATCCTATACCTAAAAGAGCATCATTGAAAAGAGATAAAAAACTCCCCAGATTTTTATCTATAGATGAAATGAATCGTTTAAGTGAGGCGCCGCATTTAAATAATGAAATTTTATCTCATATAGCAAATCGTGATGCAGTAATAATAGATTTACTTTACGCTACGGGTTTAAGGGTTTCGGAAGTTTTTTATATAAATATTGACGATATAGATTTTGAATTAAATAGTGTTAAGGTTATCGGTAAAGGGTCAAAAGAAAGAATTGTTTTTTTCGGGAACTATACGGGCGATTTGTTGACACAATACATAGCAAACTTCAGGTCTGCTTTTTTAAATAAAATTGATAGAAAAGAGGCTGCATTATTTTTGTCACAAAAAGGAAACAGATTAAGTGTTAGATCTATTCAGCAACGAATAAAAAGGTATACCAAATTGGCCGGTTTAGATAAATCTGTTCATACCCATACGTTAAGACACACATATGCAACACACATGTTGAACGGCGGAGCAGATTTAAGAATAGTACAAGATTTATTAGGCCATGCTAGCCCCAATACGACTCAGATTTATACGCACATTTCTTCTTTAGAGGCACGTAAAAGTTACCTTATAGCTCACCCATTATCGGAGTAATAAAATGCGCATAGTAGTTTTGAATGGACCTAATCTTAATAATTTAGGAAAACGTGATGCGACCCTTTACGGTAGCGTAAATTTGTTGGATATCAATTTGGCTCTGACTGAAAAGGCAATACAAAAAGGAGTCGAAATTGTTTTTTTTCAATCTAACCATGAGGGAGAATTAATTGACTACATACAAGAAATAAGTGGTAACACGGATGCTCTTATCATAAATGCCGGTGCCCTAACTCATTATGGGTTATCTCTGAAGGATGCAATTATCGACTGTAATATACCTACTGTTGAAATTCACATTTCTAATATACATAATCGAGAGTCTTATAGGCGCCATTCTGTATTGGAATCGATAGTGATTGGTCAAGTTGCCGGTTTTGGTTGGAAAGGATATTTGTATGCATTCGATTTGATTGTGGATTATTATGATAAAACAAGTTGATTATAATTCTAGAGTAAGTAATATCCTTATGGATTCTTGTTTTGCTGCTATTGATGCAATGTTAATTTTGAATACTGATAACATTGCTTATATGTCGGGATTTTTGGGATCGAACGGATATTTATTATTAACTAAAAAAACAAAATATCTTTTTACAGATTCGAGATATATACGATACGCTAAAGAATCATGTCCTGAGTGGATTGTGAAGCCCATCGGCAGGGAATTTTCTTTTTTATCAGAATTGTTATTAGAATCGAAAATAGTAAAACTAGGATACGAGTCACGAAGTATAAGCCATCATGATTTTTTGAATCTAACTAATAATAATCCTAATGTTTATTTATCAGAAATTGATGGAGTTATCGAAAAACTAAGATCAGTAAAAGATGAAATAGAAATCGAATATTTACATAGAGCTTGCCGAATAGCAGATAGTGCTATGACAAAACTGATTCCTCAAATAATCCCAGGTATTACCGAATTTGAATTGTCTTTAAAGCTGGAACATTATTTAAGAGATTACGGATCTGAAAAAATACCTTTCGATGTCATTATTGGAGCTGGATTGAATTCTGCTTTGCCACACCATAAACCAGGAGACACTATGCTTGCCCAAGGAGACAACGTTGTGATTGATATGGGTGCTACAGTTAAAGGATATAGAAGTGATATTAGCAGGACCGTAAGAATTGGACCACCTGATGATAGGTATGAAGAAATATATGGAGTTGTTTTGGAAGCTCAATCTTTTGCCCAAAGTAATATTGCTATGAATATGATAGCGGCAGACCTTGATGATATCGCTAGATCTGTAATAACTAAACATGGGTACGGCGAATATTTTATCCATGGACTTGGGCATGGACTAGGTCTTCAGGTTCATGAATATCCTATGATCATTCCTAATTCAACAGATCTTTTATTGGAAGGTTCTGTTTTTACTTTGGAACCAGGTATATACATACCGGGTTGGGGTGGGATAAGAATTGAAGACGTCGTATCATTAACTTCTGACGGAGTCGTATCATTAACTTCTGCGGAAAAACCAATGTATTCTTAAAAAGATTCTTTTAATTTTTTAACTTGGGAGAAATATATGACGATTGGATATGGCGATTTAAAAAAAGGGATATCAATTGAGCTGGACGGTGAACCCTATGGCGTCGTTGATTATGAACGAAGTAAAATGCAACAAAGAGCGCCTGTTATGCGTATTAGATTTAAAAGTTTGAGGACTGGGAAAATAATCGATAAGACGTTTTCAGGATATGATGTTAGCTTTACTGCTGCCAATGTTGAAAGACGGAAGGCTCAATTCATATATAAAGACGATGACTTTTACTATTTTATGGATGGAGAATCATTTGAACAGTTTCCTATGACGCCTGATCAAATAGGAGATTCATTGAACTATATTATTGAACAAACAGAAGTTGATCTTGTGTTTTTCGAAGAATTGCCTATCACATTGGATATCCCTTTAAACGTTGAATTAAAAGTAATCAGCTCACCTCCGGGTGTAAAAGGAGACACAGCTCAAGGCGCAACTAAATTTGCGACTCTTGAAACAGGATTGGAATTACAGGTGCCTTTATTTGTGAATGAAGGAGACATACTTAAAATCGATACTAGGAATGGGGCATACGTCTCTAGGGTTTAATTTATGGCAGCTTTAACAGTTTCTCAGGCTCTTTTACATTTGAACAACGTTATGGATATTGATCCGGTTTTAAGAGATATGTGTATTATTGGAGAAGTATCTAAAGCATCTACAGCTACTTCTGGCCATAAATATTTTACTGCTAAAGATGATGAAGGCTCTATTGATTGTGCTCTTTTTAGAGGAGGGATTGGAGGAGAGCATTTGCAGGTAGGGGTGGAAATTATAATTTTCGGACGAATATCAGTATACCCTAAGAGTGGCCGACTTCAACTTATAGCGAATCTTGTGCAACCATCAGGTATAGGAGTTTTGCAAGCTAAGTTTGAAGAAATGAAAGCACGATTAGAATCAGAAGGAATGTTTGAACTATCTAGGAAGCGTTTGTTACCACGATTCCCAAAAGTGATAGGAGTGGTTGCTTCAGAAGATTCTGCTGCATGGCAAGACATAAAAAGAACCATGACTAAAAGATATCCTAATGTTGAAATCGTTTTGGCTCATACATTGGTTCAAGGTGATCGAGCACCATCTGAGATAGTTAACGCGATTAATATATTAAATAAAGAATGTATCGATGTGATTATTGTTGCACGTGGGGGAGGATCAGTTGAAGATTTATGGGCCTTTAACGAAGAAATAGTTGCTCGATCTATTTTTGCTTCTAGAATACCAATTATAACGGGAATCGGGCATGAAACTGATTTTACAATTGCTGATATGGTAGCTGATAAACGTTCCTCAACCCCTACTGGTGCTGTTGTTGATTCAGTACCTGATATTTTTGAATTGGCTCAGACGGTTTTGGCATATAGGAACGGACTAAATAGTATTATAGACAATAAGATTTTAAATATAAACAACTGGTTAAGCACAGCTAATCTCAAGTTGAATTCAATACCTGTAGATTTTGATATATTAAAATTAAGACTTGATGATTTAATATATAGATCTGAATCGCATTTAAATCTTATTCAGCAATCTAATTCTGAACGTTGGGACAGGCTGCGAGATAAATTACTAGCTTTGGGACCAGGAAATACAATTGAAAGAGGCTATTCGATAGTCCAGAGACTATCGGACGGAAAAATTGTCACTAGTGAATCAGATCTGAATATCGGAGAAAAATTTTCAATTCAGGTTGTTGACGGTAAAATTTATGGAATAACTTCTTCAGAAAATGAAGGCAACAAAATCAGCGACCATCAACCACCGCTTTTATAATGAAATTAAGAAGGAGACAATAAACCATGGTAGATGAAATGGACAATCAAATGTCCTTCGAAGATATGATGGCTGCGCTTGAAAAGTATGTTTCAGTGCTAGAAAAAGGAGGACTGTCTTTGGATGAATCATCTGAATTATATGAAAAAGGTATGAAGATCGCATCGGAAGCAGGGAAAAAATTAACAAATTCGGAATTGAAAATAAGAAACATACGAGAGAACTATAAACAAACAGTTTCGAACGAGAGTATGCCTGAAGAATCCTGAAGTTATTTTATTGACATGATAGAAATATAATTCATATACTTGGACACGGATGGGTAGAATATGCCATTTACATATTGAGACATGTTTTAATGAAGTACTAACAAGACGTTGTATTTAATTAATGTGTTTAGGTGTTGAGGTTATTTTCGAGAGTACATTTTAATTTCCCCTTCAATGAGGATTTTTATATTCAAGCATTATGCTACGAGTGGAGTATATATATACATGGCAAAATTTGTATTTGTAACCGGGGGTGTTGTTAGTTCTGTAGGTAAGGGAGTTTGTGTCGGATCTATTGGGCAATTACTTAAGGCTAAAGGGTATTCAGTATCATTATTGAAATTAGACCCGTATTTAAATGTAGATCCTGGAACTATGTCGCCTTATCAGCATGGGGAAGTGTATGTGACTAATGATGGAGGTGAAACAGACCTTGACTTAGGACATTACGAAAGATTTGTTGATGTGGATTTGACTAAGTCGTCAAACTTGACCGCAGGACAAATTTACAGTGATGTTATATCCAAAGAAAGAAAGGGGGAATACTTGGGAGGTACTATACAAGTAGTGCCACATTTAACAGATAGAATCAAACAACATATGATTTCTCTTGCTAAAGAAAGTAAGGCGGAAGTTATTGTTGTTGAAGTAGGCGGAACAGTTGGCGATATAGAAGGCTTGCCGTTTCTTGAAGCAATAAGGCAAATGAGAAATGAAGTAGGAAGAGATAATGTTTTTTATATTCATTTGACTTTTCTTCCCCATATTTCATCAACGGGAGAATTAAAAACCAAGCCTACACAACATAGTGTTCGAGAGTTAAGAGGGATTGGGATCCATCCAGATGCCATTGTATGTCGAAGTGATATGCCAGTTCCCGAAAACTTGAGACATAAAATCATGGTGCATTGCGATGTTCCTATAGAAGGAGTGATGACCATCCCTACTGTTTCTAGTATTTACGAAGTGCCTTTGCTGTTAGAACAACAAGGCATGCCTGAATTGATAACTTCTACTCTTTATTTGACTCCGGAAAACCCTTCTTCTGCTTCAAATAACTGGATTAAATTAATAGAAAACATAAAATCACCTAAAGAACAATTGGATATTGGGTTGGTCGGAAAATACGTTGACTTACATGACGCATATATGTCAGTTAAGGAGGCATTGATTCATGCTGGATTATATCATTCATTCAATATAAATATTAAATGGATAGCGGCTGAACAAATCGAGAAAGAAGGGTCAGCTAAATACCTCTCAGACGTCAACGGGATAGTTATTCCAGGAGGATTTGGATCAAGAGGTGTGGAAGGAATGATTGATGCTGTTAAATTTGCCAGAGAAGAAAAAATCCCATATTTAGGCTTGTGTTTAGGTATGCAAGTGATGGTTATTGAAGCAACTCGCAATTTAATTGGGAAAAAGAATGCCAATTCTATGGAATTTGATCCTGCGACGCCTGATCCGGTAATTGGCCTTATGGATGATCAACTACAAGTTACAGAAAAAGGCGGTACTATGCGCCTTGGGGGATATCCGTGTGTGATCCAACAGGGCACACTCACATCGAAAGCTTATGCGGATGAACTGGTAGTGATTGAAAGACATCGACATCGTTATGAAGTTAATAATGCATATAGAGAAAAATTATCAGAAATTGGTATGTCGGCGAGTGGATTATCACCGGATGGTAAGTTAGTGGAAATCATGGAATTAAGCGGACATCCTTTTATGGCTGGAACGCAATTTCATCCGGAATTTTTATCTCGACCAGTAAGACCGCATCCTATGTTTAAAGAATTCATTGATAAAGCCAGTCAGTTCCAATATTAATATGTGTGATTAGAATTGATTGTTTGTGGACGTTCCTGATTTATGGTGTTACAATCCGAATGTTCTATATTACACTGAACGTTACGTTAACCCCCTAAAGCGCATTGTCTTTTTGCTAAATGAGGACGAATTGCAACGTTTATGTCGGATTTATTAATTTCAATTCAATTTTAATTCAACCAATGATTTGGGTTTTCCTCAAGTTTTATAGTTGGTAATAATTTCATATCTATTTATTTTAAGTTAGGAGAGGTGGAACTATGAAGTTGGAAGAGCTTCAAAAAAATACGGATCAAGAGCTTTTTGATCTAGCCTTGAAAGAAGGCTTTATTACGGAAGATGATTCTCCTAGGCGAATGGATATATTACGTAAGATATTCAGATCATATGCTGATAAGGATGAAAAAATTGACGCCACCGGTGTTTTATCTATTCTTAATGAAGGGTACGGATTTTTACGGCAAAACAGTGAACAAAGAGGATCTGGGGACGTTTATGTATCTCAGTCTCAAATACGACGATTTGGTTTGAGGACAGGAGATGAAGTTGGCGGAAGCGTGCGACCTCCTAAAGAGGGGGAAAAATATTTCGGATTAATTAAGGTTTCGGAAGTCAACCAAACAGACCCGGAATCTTCTAAAAAACGAATAAGATTTGAAAAATTGACTCCCATATTTCCAGACGAGATGATTATATTAGAAGCAGACCCTAAGCAGTTGGCAACTAGGTTAATGGATATTATGTCACCGGTAGGTCGTGGACAGAGAGGGATGATTGTTTCGCCTCCTAAGGCTGGTAAAACTACTTTACTGAAACAAATCGCAAATAGCATAACGGCAAACTCCCCAGACATTCATTTAATGGTTGCGTTAATAGGTGAAAGACCTGAAGAGGTCACCGATATGAAAAGATCTATTAATGGGGAAGTATTCAGCTCTACATTTGATGAACCTGTGGAAGATCATTGCAGAGTTGCAGAATTAGTACTTGAAAGGGCTAAGCGTTTGGTTGAATCAGGTGAGCATGTTGCTATTTTACTAGATAGTATTACGAGATTGACTAGAGCTTACAATTTATCAGTTCCTAGTAGTGGACGAACATTGTCCGGTGGTATGGATCCTATCGCATTATATCCACCCAAGCAGTTTTTTGGGGCGGCACGTAACACGGAAGAAGGGGGGAGTTTAACTATACTTGCGGCATGCTTGGTTGACACAGGTAGCAGAATGGACGACTTGATATACGAGGAATTCAAAGGTACGGGAAACATGGAGGTTCACCTGGATCGTAAAATGGCTGAACGAAGAACGTTTCCTGCTTTGGATATTTACAGAAGCGGTACTCGCAGAGAGGAACTTTTATTAAGCGAAGAAACATTGAAGCAGGTTTGGTTGTTAAGACGAATGTTAACTATGATTGAATCTGATTCGTCTAATTCGAATTCATCAGCAGAAGCTATGGAAAAACTGTTAGAGCGAATGGTTAAAACTAAAGATAACGAACAGTTTTTAAGTGCTTTGAGCAAAGAAGCAGGGGTTAAATAGAAAATTAGTAAAAAAATGTAATGTTAGGTAATTGACACTGAGCTAGACTGCTTTTACTATTTTATAAGTGAATTAGACATACGATTGAGTGTTGGCATAGGAATGGAAGTGATTTGGGCTTAAGAGTCAATTTGCAAATGTGTGAAACAAATAACACAAATGCTTTTTTGGTCTCCTGAGAACATAAAAATAGGCATATTTTCTATTGACAATCACCTCGAAAATGATGTACAAATTCATGGTCAGAGTTTGAAAGTGATCTGACGGAAAGGTGTTTGCGTTCAAACACAAGTTATTGTAATTTTATCGTCTTTCTTTTTTTAGGAAGAATTCTAGGGGACCGGAAAAATATTTACCCACACCAAAAGGGGGACAGAGAAGTGAAGAATTTACTAAAGTTTATGAGCATAAGTCTGGTGCTAGTGTTTGCGATGTACTCGCAAGTGCATGATAGTGGCTCGGGAGTGGCAGAAGCTGCCAACGATGCCATCGCCAATAACGACGTTGAGTGGATGTTAAATGTCTCCGGAGATGCAAAAATACAAAAGTATTATGCTGCTAAGAAGGCAGGCGGAACTAGTGCTAACACTAATGACGTCGTATTTTTTATCAATGACTCTGACCTTAACAAGGTGCAAACCGGTACGACTACCTTTACAGGTAGCGCGACTGCTAACGTTAGTACTATTGTTGCCGCAACAACGGTCGAGCTTGACAGTGATGTAACTACTGATTGTTCCACTGCCGGTTCTGACGATGCATGTGCAGGTGGTGTAGTGATGTCAAACAC
>Ga0209403_10000080_pt1 | contig 138813 bp, 111 predicted proteins | sample ArcticOcean_MG_C_8_FD_187440 | JGI IMG/M metagenome (GOLD analysis project Ga0209403, IMG submission 187440) | Marine microbial communities from western Arctic Ocean - ArcticOcean_MG_CB11_86 (SPAdes) (version 2) | ecosystem: Environmental > Aquatic > Marine > Oceanic | place: Arctic Ocean... | reverse complement strand
ACCCATGCCACCGCCACCCCTGCCGCCGCCGCCCATGCCGCCGCCACCGCCAAACTGGGCAAGCACGGGGACTCCGGCAAACGCCTGGGGCAACTTCAGGGCCAGCTTCTGCTTGGTGTTGTTCTGAATCAACACATTGGCCTGTTTTGAGTTGCGGGGTATGAACTTGACGTCGATCAGTCCCTGCTGCCGGGCAGCAAAGAAATCGACGGGGGCAGGTCCCTTCGGAGCTGGACGTGCCTGTTGTGCCTGGAGACTTCCTGGTACGAGTATCAGGCTGGCTGCTGCCAGGATGATAAAGCGTCGTGTGGTTTTCATCGTTTCGTACACTCCTGTTCTTCTTCTGTCCCGTAAACTTGTTCCGAGTCCTGGCTGGTTAGGGGAGCTTGTCTCCCGTGCCTCTCTCAAACCAGTCCATTCCTGTCCGTCGATTATAGGGGTTAATCTGCCTGATTGCACAGATTAACGGGCGCGCACATACGAACCAAAGTGAGTCGACTTGACCCTAATAACATCATCGCCAAGAGGCCCCGATTCAGGCGAGGAATAATGGCCAGATTCTGGTTAGGTAGCAGGCCACTGGTAACGAATTGAGGGGTTATGCGGGAGAAGTCAGTGGTTACAGGTGAGTGGCTACAGGTTACAGGTTCGTGGTTGGTCGTTTGACACATCGAGCCGGTAGCCAGTAGCTCGTAATCCGTAACCTGTAACGTTGACTGCTGCTTAGTCCGGTTGACGGTTTTACCCTCGATTCAGTACACTACCGCGCTTCAAGGAATCGCGTCTGGATGGCACGTTATGTGCCCTTGGACACGAGTTCCATGGGCGGATCCAGATCCGCCAGAGATTTCGAACACGACCTCTCCCAAATGGAGCAGCATGAGGGCAGCCCAGGATCAGTGCCACGTTCACAAAAGTGGCCAATCGCTGGTTGTTTCCGGGAGAGTTGGTCGAGTAGAGACCCTCAGTACGTTTGAAGAATCAGACCACCACCAATTGTTAACGCAAGGATTGAAGTGATCATGGCAAGCCTGACATCGGCACGATTTTTTCCTGGACGCCTGAGGACACTTTGGATGTACCTGGCTGGAATCATGACACTGGGGTGGCTCACTCCCGGCAGCCTGCTGGGAGCTGAACCATCGGAAACTGTCGACTGGCATGGTGAAAAGTGGGCCTGGGGTTTGTGCACGGTGGCCTCGATCGTGGCACTGGTGGTTGCTTACAAGTTCTACAAATGGATGATGACGCAGGATGAAGGTAATGAACGGATGGTGGAGATCGCCGGTCACGTTCGGGCTGGCTCGTCCGCCTACCTGACTCAGCAATACAAGGTTGTCGGCTTCTTCTTCCTGGTCATCTTCCTGCTGCTTTTCGTGGCCGCATTTGTACTCAATGTGCAAAGCAAGTTTGTTCCCTTTGCCTTCCTGACAGGTGGTTTCTTTTCGGGTCTGGCTGGTTTCTTCGGCATGAAGACGGCGACCTGGGCCAGCAGTCGCACGGCGGCCGGTGCCCAGCGTAGTTTGAACGATGGCCTGCAGGTGGCCTTCAAGTCAGGGGCCGTGATGGGCCTGACCGTGGTCGGCCTGGGCTTGCTGGATATTGCCATCTGGTACGGTCTGCTGCGATGGGTCTTCCTGGTCGATTCGCTCGAAGAAATAACTGTGACGATGCTCTGTTTCGGTATGGGAGCCAGTGCCCAGGCGCTGTTTGCCCGAGTCGGCGGTGGCATCTTTACCAAGGCTGCCGACGTCGGTGCTGACCTGGTCGGCAAGGTGGAACAAGGGATTCCCGAAGACGATCCCCGAAACCCGGCGACCATCGCTGACAATGTTGGTGACAATGTCGGCGACGTGGCCGGTATGGGCGCCGACCTTTACGAGTCCTACTGTGGTTCAATCCTGGCCACCGCCGCACTCGGTGTGGCAGCTTTTGCCAGCGAGGACATGTTGAACAGCTTCGGCCTGTCAGCCGAAGAATCGACTGGCTGGCAACTCAAGGCAATGTTCCTGCCAATGGTGATTGCCGCCGTCGGTATCTTCCTCTCGATCATCGGCATCGTGATGGTTAAAAGCGACGAGGACGCCTCGCAGAAGTCCCTGCTCAAGGCGCTGGCTCGTGGCATCAATATCTCTACGATCCTGGTGATTGTGGCCGCACTTGGCTGCACCTACTTGTTGATGGGACCGAAGTTTATCGGGATTTCCTTCAGCGTGACGGTCGGGCTGCTGGCTGGCTGGCTGATCGGCAAATGGACAGAATACTGTACCAGTGACGAGTTCAGGCCAACCAGGGCGTTGGCGGAACAGGCCAAGACGGGACCGGCCACGGTTATCATTGGCGGTATCGCTGATGGTATGAAGAGTGTCTGGGTGCCGGTCATGGTTATCTGTGCCGCAACCCTGCTGGCTTTCGGTGGTGCCAACGGCTTCGACTTTAAGGACGTCTCCAGATTCACGCTGGGTCTTTACGGAGTCGGCATTGCCGCCGTCGGGATGCTCAGCACACTCGGTATCACGCTGGCCACAGACGCTTACGGACCGATTGCCGACAATGCTGGCGGCAACGCCGAAATGTCGGGACTCGAACCGATCGTTCGTGAACGAACCGACGCCCTCGACAGCCTCGGTAATACCACGGCGGCGACCGGTAAGGGATTTGCCATTGGTTCGGCGGCCCTGACCGCCCTGGCCCTGCTGGCTGCCTATGTGGAAGAAGTCCGAATTGGATTTGAACGCTGGGCCGAGGATCCGACTGTCATCACGTCGAGCGAGATCGGTTACTACAAGGTCAATGAACGGCTGGTGATCCTGAAAGATACCGGCACGGATCGAGAGAATCCGGGCGAGGTCGGTGCCACCGCCTGGCTGGTATTTCCAGAGCAAGCTCGCAAGGCAGAATGGGGTAGGATTGCTTCCAACACGGCAGTTCCCTTTTTGAAAGATATGTCGTCCGTTGTCAGTGGTTCCATCAGTTCTCGGCGGACATTGACTCTTGATCCTGAAGCGGGCGAGGAGGTGATGCTCGTCTCTGCCAGGAAGGCGACGTTGCCCGACTATGCCACTTACTATGACGCCCAGCTGATGAATCCCAAGATTCTGGTCGGGGTCTTTATCGGCTGTATGGCTACCTTTGTCTTCTGCGCGATGACAATGCAGGCAGTCGGTCGGGCGGCCCAGGGGATGGTCAACGAGGTGCGACGACAATTCAAGGAGAACCCGGGCATCATGGATGGCAGTGTGATTCCCGATTACGCTGCCCCGGTCACGATCAGTACCAAGGCAGCTCAAAAGGAGATGATTCTACCTTCACTGTTGGGCCTCTGTACGCCTATAGTGACCGGCTTGCTGCTGGGTGTCGGCGGTGTGCTGGGACTGCTGGTCGGAACCATGACCTGTGGTTTCTGTGTTGCCATCTTCATGGCCAACGCGGGCGGTTCCTGGGATAACGCCAAGAAGTATATCGAGGCGGGGAACTTTGGCGGCAAGGGTTCCGAGGCACACAAGGCGGGCGTGGTCGGCGACACTGTCGGCGATCCGTTCAAGGACACAAGTGGTCCCAGCCTGAACATTCTGATCAAGCTGATGAGCATGGTCAGCGTGGTGATGGCAGGCCTGATCGTGCGGTACAGCCTGATGGCGATCGGCGTCTTCTAGTCTGCCAGGCCAACCGCATTGCGAACCGCAGGGCTGACGGCGTTTCGCCTGTGTGAACCTGCTGTTGGACCCAGCGGTCGATAGAAGTGCCGTTGTGGTTGTCCGGATGTCGCGGGGCTGGCCACACTGGTAGCTGGTAGCCATTAGAATGCAGGAATCATGCAGCCACCAAACATGCTTAATCGAGGAGTCGTCGGTGTCCAGTAGCGATCCGGAATCCACCATCGATCGGGATGCGCGAGCCGAACGAAGTCGTCAGCTGGCCCTGGCGGCTGCCCGCACTGCCTCGCACAACGGCGGCCGGGATATTGTTGTGCTCGATATGCGCAAGCAATCATCGCTATTCGACTATTTCGTGATCGTCAGCGGGACCAGCCGCCGGCAGCTTCATGCGATCAGTGAGGACATTGACCATACGCTGGAAGACGAGATGCAGGACAAGCGGATGGGAATCGAGGGGTATGACAGGAGTCGCTGGATCCTGCTGGATTATGGCAATGTCGTGATCCACATGTTTGATGACGAGATGCGTGAATATTATGCCCTGCAGGCACTCTGGGCTGATGCTGTCCCGGTCGACCTGACCGATGTACTGGAGCCACCGATCTAAAGCTGTCACCGGGGTTCTCCCGGGAAACTAACCGCTGATGAATATCCTTGCTGAACTAAGACGGCGATTCGAGGGCGTGCTCGCTTCCCTGACAGAGGACCCAGCTCCACTGCTGGAGATGGTGCTGCCCTCCCAGGACGCACGGCATGGAGATTACCAGGCGAATTGCGCCATGCCGCTGGGTAAGCAACTGGGCCAGTCACCACCCGAGATTGCCAGGGAGATTATCAGCAAGTTACAGCTGGATGATCTCTGCCAGTCGGCCGAGCTGGCCGGACCTGGTTTTATCAACCTGCGGCTCGCCGATAGCTGGCTGGCCGACCAGCTGAACCAGCTGGTTCACGACCCCCAGTTGGGCCTGCAGCAGTCGAGTGACCCGCAGACCGTGATTATCGATTTTTCCTCACCCAACGTTGCCAAGCCGATGCACGTGGGTCACATTCGCTCAACCGTGATCGGCGATGCCCTCGTCCGCAGCTTTCGCTGCCTGGGCCACAACGTCATCAGCGACAACCACCTGGGCGACTGGGGAACCCAGTTTGGGATGATCATCTATGGCTACAAGCACTTTGTTGATGAGCAAAAGTACCAGCAGAATCCGGTTGCTGAACTGTCGCGACTTTACCAGCAGGTCAACCAGCTGATCGACTACCAGAAGGTACGGACTGGCCTCGATCCACAGCGAGCGGAGATAGGACAGCGCCAGCAGCAGCTCTCAGAACAGCGTGATCGTCTGTCCCAGCTGGGTGCGGAAGAAGAAAAGAAGCAGGCCAAGCAGGTTCGGCGTCTTGAATCTCAGCTGGCTGCCCTGCAGGACAAGCTGGCCAGTAACGAAGCGGCAGTTCGCAGCCTGGACGACGACCCCAGCCAGTCCGAGCTGGTCAGGCAGCATGCGGATGTGGCCGAGTCTGTGCTTCAGGAGACAGCCCTGCTGCATCAGGGTGATGACGTTAATCGTGGTTTATGGGAACAGTTCCTGCCGCACTGTCGCCAGGAGATCGAGAAGATCTACCAGCGGCTGGGAGTGCAGTTCGATGTTCAGCATGGCGAGAGCTTCTACCACACGCAGCTGGCCGGAGTGGTGGAGTCACTTGAGCACCAGGGCCTGGCGGAATTGAATGATGGCGCGGTCTGTGTCTTCTCCGACCAGTTTGAGACACCGATGATCGTGCGCAAGCAGGATGGTGCCTTCCTCTATGCGACCACCGACCTGGCAACGATCCAGTACCGGATCGAGCAGTGGGATCCGGACCTGCTGCTGTACGTGGTGGATCATCGCCAGTCGGAGCATTTCGACAAGCTGTTTGACGCGGCCCGTCGCTGGCAGGCGTCGGAGTTGAGAATGCAGCATGTCAGCTTTGGTACAGTGCTCGGTGAAGATGGACGTCCTTACAAGACACGTAGCGGTACGGCAGTCGGGCTGGAGGGATTACTCGATGAGGCCGTCAACAAGGCTCACGAGGTGGTCACAGCCAACGACGAGGCGAAGCCGTCGGGGGCCGAGTTATCCGAACAGGAGCGAGATCACGTGGCAGACGTGATTGGTCATGGTGCCATCAAGTATGCCGACCTGTCGCACAACCGGTCCAGCGATTATGTCTTCAGCTATGACAAGATGATGGCTCTCGAGGGCAATACCGCCACTTACATGCAGTACTGTTACGCTCGCGTGCAGAGTATCTTTCGCCGCGGCGAAGTGGATATTGACGGACTGCGAAGTGGCTTTGCCACGATCCAGCTGGAGCATCCTGCGGAACGGGAACTTGCGATTGGCTTGTTGCAGTTGCCTGAGGCACTGGAATTGGTCGTGGCAGACTATCGCCCCAATCACCTGACGAATTACCTGTTCGTGGTGGCCAAGCGATTTGCATCGTTTTTTGAGCAATGCCCGGTACTGAAAGCTGAGAACGATACCGTCCGTGACAGCCGGCTGTTGTTGTGTGACCTGGTGGCCCGTGTGATTCAGCATGGTCTGGACTTGCTAGGAATCGACGTGGTCGACAGGATGTAGGGACGTAACAACTGGATCGATGGCAGGCGGGAGGGAGTCCCATGTCGGTCGACAAATCGACTCGATCAACTCGCTGGCATGACCAGATAATCTGTGGCGATGCCCTCGATCGCTTGCGGGAGTTACCCGACGAGCTGGTCGACACGATCGTCACCAGCCCACCTTACTTTCGGCAACGGGACTATGGTCACCCGCTGCAGCTGGGCCAGGAATCGAGCAGCCAGGGTTACGTGGAGCGGCTGGTCGAGATCCTGCAGGAGTGCCAGCGAGTGCTCAAGCCAACCGGTAGTTGCTGGCTCGTGCTGGGTGACAAGTATCTCGATGGCCAACTGCAGGGGCTGCCCTGGCGAATTGTGCTGGGAATGCAAGCTGGCGGATGGTTACTGCGGAGTGACATCATCTGGCAGAAACCAAATGCGATGCCCTCGGCGGTCAAGAACAGGCCCACCACCGATCATGAATATGTTTTCCTGCTGACGCGGCACACCAAGTACTTCTATGATGCCGATGCGATTCGCGAACCGCATGTAACTTTTTCTTCAGCAAGTCGCATGAAGGGCGGTCGCAAGCACTTCTTTGAACGGGGCAGCACGCCCGAGGCGGGCAAGAACGGCGGCCAGACGAACCTGCATGACGGCCGTTGGGACCAGGCATTTCATCCTCTCGGACGGAACAAGCGAACGGTCTGGAATGTGCCCTTATCTAAATCGCGAGACGGACATTTCGCCGTATTTCCGGAGCAGCTGGTGGAGACCATGCTGGCTGCCGGTTCGCCACCCGCTGGCCTGGTGCTGGACCCCTTCCTGGGAAGCGGAACGACGGCCCTTGTCGCGCAACGACTGGGTCGACACTACCTCGGCATCGACTGCCTGGAGCAGTACTGCCAGCTTGCTCGCGAGCGACTGGCGGAGCGGTGACTAGGAGAGCGACTCTTCATAGGCGGTGAAGATCATCTGACCGGCGCTGGTTTGCAGGACCCGCGTCACGCTCACCCGGACCAGCTCGTGAAGATGCTGGCGACCCCCTTCAACGACGATCATGGTGCCGTCGTCCAGGTAACCGATTCCCTGGTCGTCTCCCTCACCCTGCTTGACGACCTTGACCTGGAAATTCTCGCCCGGCAGGAAAGCAGGCTTGAGTGCCTTGGAGATGTCATTCAGGTTGATCACCGACACGTCATGTAACTGGGCGACCTTGTTGAGATTATAGTCGCCGGTCACGATCTTCCCGCCGAGGTGCTTGGCCAGCAGCACCAGCTTCATGTCGACCGGCTGGTTCACCATCTCCGGCAGCTCTGTTTCGTCAATCGCAAAGTCGATTGTTCGGTTACTCTGAAGCGCCTGCAGGATGTCGAGTCCGCGGCGGCCTCGTGTGCGCCGCATCTTGTCGTTGCTGTCGGCGATATTCTGAAGCTCCAGCAGTACGAATCCGGGCATCACCAGTCGATTGTCAAGGATGTTGGTATTCACCAGCTCGGCGATGCGGCCGTCGATGATCACGCTGGTATCCAGCACGCAGGGGAGTGATCCCTTCAGCTCGCGAGAGAACTCGACGTAAGGGATCACGAAGCGAAAGTCGTTCCGTGTCTGGATCAGCAACGAGATACAGATGTAACAGAGCGGAATACCGATCAACAGCTGGACGGCACCTTTCAACTTGTCCGAATCTTCGACCCCCGAGAACTGCAGGATCGGATCGACGGCCACCCCGATGATATAAGTGAGAAACAGCCCCACGAGGATACCGAAGTAGCTGCAGGAGACAATCTCGATCGGTTTGCGACGCAGTAAGATGTCGAGCGAAACGATTCCGCAGGAAGTCAACAACAAGCCAATCGCAATCAGGAATCCATGCTCATATTGGTCGGGAGAACTGACAATCGAGATGCCGACCCCGGTCGAGATCAGCAGGAAGACAGCGCGCAGTACCCAGAGTGCCATGGCAAAGCCCCCAGCAGATGAATAAATGATGAATCACACACGGATTTCTCCGCAGCCGGGGGATCTGGAAAAAATAGCGGCTCAGGCCCCAGCCAATCAATTAATGCAGGCCTGCATCCTACCACAGCCGCAATTGGAGAATCTAGCATTTGTCATCTGGAAACTGCTCGAGGTAGCTAATCTCCAGGTAGCGATCGGTCATGCCGGCGAGGTAATCTCCGACGGCTCGCGGTAGCCCCTTGTGTTCGATCCGTTGAGAGAACCGTGGCGGTAATTGCTGCGGATGAGTGACAAAATAGACAAACAGGCGGTGCAGCTGCTGGTGGGCGATTTCCCTTGTCGCCAGCAGCGTGGGATGCCGGTAGACATGCTGATGGAGGAAACTCTCCAACTCCGATTTTTCTTCTGCCAGGCTGCCAGTCAGCTGCAGTTGAAAGTCACTTTGCCGTGCCTGCTGTGCGGATTGCCAGTTGGCCTGGGCAAGCTGTTCACTTGTGGTATCGAGCAGGTTGCTGACCTGGCAGTCGATAAGTTCGTGGACGATGGCCCGTCGCAAGTTGTCCTCGTCCGCTGGCCGGCCGCGATCATCGATGCGTTCACAGCAGCGGTGAATCAGCGTCAGTGACTGGAGTTCTTCCAGGCTCACCAGTCCCAGCTTGACAGCGTCATCGGTGTCATGGGCGTCGTAGGTAATGCTGTCGGCTGCGTCGACCACCTGGGCTTCAAGCAGCGGCGTGTGCAGGAATTCTTCCTTGTCGACACGAAAGGCCTGGCTCTCGAGCACTTCCCGACTGAGATTCAAACCTGGCGTGTCGACGTGCCGGCACTCCAGTTCCTCTGCAATGGTGAGCGCGTACTGGTTGTGGGAAAAACCACCCTCGTCTGCCAGGCATTCATCCAGGGCATCTTCCCCGGCGTGGCCATAGGGGGGGTGTCCAATGTCGTGAAACAGTGCCAGGGCTTCGATCAGGTCCTCGTTCAGTCGCAACGTGCGCCCGATCGTGCGAGCGATCGAGGCCACCTCGTGGGTGTGAGTCAGCCGGGTGCGATGGTAGTCGCCCATGTCGCCCGTGAAGACCTGCATCTTGCCACTCAGGCGACGGTAGGCACTGCTATGAAGGATGCGATCGCGATCACGCTGGAAGGGACCACGATAGGGGTGCTCTGTCTCAACAGCCTGGCGCCCCAGCGACTGGTGACTGAACATCGCCCAGGGAGCCAGCAGGGCCTGTTCACGTTCTGCGGTCGTCTGCAGAATCGAGGCTGGCGTGCCTGTCTGATCGTCGTGGTTGGATGTCACTGATCGGTTCCTGTTGTTTGCCAGCCGGGCAGGATGGTACCACTCAGCGGCAGTCTAATTGACCGCCGGGCAGTTGTCAGCTGGCCCAGGGGCTGTTCCTTGTCAGGCCACTGACCCTCTGGTAACGTGGTTAGTTTCCGCCCAGCCGAAATAGCTGACAGGGTTGCTTGGCCGCCTTCGGACCGTCGCTTATGAAAGCCAGCCACACGGACAATGGAGCCTCGGCCAGCCGTCAGCGGCAGGAATGCCGGGACCAGATCCGGATTCGTGGTGCTCGGGCTCACAACCTGCAGAATATCGACCTTGATATTCCGCGAAACCAGCTGGTCGTGATTACCGGGCCGAGCGGCTCGGGCAAGAGCAGCCTGGCCTTTGACACGCTGTATGCCGAGGGTCAGCGACAGTACATCGAAAGCCTGTCGGTTTATGCTCGCCAGTTTCTCGACCAGATGCAGCGGCCCGATGTGGACCTGATCGAGGGTTTGCAGCCGACGATCTGTATCGACCAGCGGCCCGGCATTCAGAATCCACGCAGTACCGTAGCGACGGTCACCGAGATCTACGATTACTTGCGGTTGCTGATGGCCCGCCTCGGTACGCCCACCTGTTACAAGTGTGGCTCGGATATTCTGCAGCAGACGCCCCAGCAGATCCAGGATTCCATCCTGGCGCTGCCCGAGGGGACGCGGACCATGATCATGGCACCCATGGTGCGAGGTCGTCGCGGCAAACAGCGTGAGGTGTTTGAGCAGATACGCAAGGCTGGTCTCGTCCGAGCCCGTGTCGATGGCCAGGTGTATGACATCGACAGCATTCCCGAACTGGCGGCCCGCAAGGTCCACCACATCGATGCTGTGGTGGACCGTGTGATCACCCGTCCCGGTGTGAAGTCGAGGATTGCCGAGTCGATTCAGCTGGCTATTCGATATGGCGATGGCCGGGTTTCGATATGCTACTTCGATGCCGAGGACGAATCGGTCAAGCCTCCGCTGGGTGAGTGGCGTGACGTGATCTACAGCACACGGTATGCCTGCCCGCAATGCAATGTCAATTACGAGGAAGTTGAGCCGCGGACCTTCAGCTTCAATAGCCCCTATGGTGCCTGTCAGGATTGTGACGGGCTGGGGCTGATGCAGCAGTTTGATGTCGACATGATCCTCCCCGACGCCACGCTCACACTGGCCAAGGGTGCCGTGCTGGCCTGGAAAGGAGCCCCGGCTCGGCGCTTGAAGAAACACCGCGAGGCGTGCGCCGAGTTTCTCAGCTCGCGAGGCCTGGACCTCGACACACCGCTGGCCAGTTGGCCGGATCGCCTGCGGCAACAGTTCGTCCATGGTGATGGCAAGAAGTTCCCTGGACTGTTGACCTTGCTGGAAGTGGAGTACGTCAGCACGACGGCACAAAAACGACTCGATCAACTCGACAGCTTCCGCGGCCAGCTGACCTGCCGCAGCTGCCAGGGCACGCGACTGCGGCCGGAGGCGACCAGTATCCAGCTGGGGGGGGCAAGTGTTGACGAGATCACGGCGCTCTCCGTGGTCGAAGCGGAACAGTTTTTCCAGGGACTCAGTTTCGACAAACAGCAAAGGGCCATTTCCGATCCGATCGTCTCCGAAGTACTCAACCGGCTTCGCTTTCTGCAGAAAGTTGGTGTGCATTACCTCACCCTGGACCGGGCGGCTGATACGCTCAGCGGCGGTGAGATGCAGCGGGTGCGACTGGCCAAGAGTATCGGCTCGGGCCTGGTCGGCGTCTGCTATGTGCTGGATGAGCCCTCGATCGGTCTTCATCAGCGGGATAACGCCCAGCTGATCGAGTCGCTGCGGGAACTGCAACAGCAGGGCAATACCGTGCTGGTTGTCGAGCACGATGAGAGCATGATGCGAGAAGCCGATCGTCTGATCGACCTTGGACCCGGAGCCGGAGCCAGTGGCGGTCGGGTGGTGGCCGATGATAATCCGGCAGCGGTAAGTGCTGTGGCTGGCTCACTGACAGGAAGCTACCTGCGCGGTGAACTGGCAATCGAGGTACCAGCCAAACGACGCCGTGTCGTTAAGAAGCGAGCGATTCGGCTGGAGGGAGCCCAGCTGAATAACCTCGCTGACCTGACCGTCTCCTTTCCCACTCAGGCGCTGGTCTGTGTGACGGGTGTCAGCGGGTCGGGCAAGAGTTCGCTGGTCAACGAGACACTGCTGCGTGCCATCCAGCGCCGCCTGGGGCTGTCCGCGACCAAGCCCGGCCCGCACAGGGGTTTGCGGGGAGCCAGCCAGCTGGACCGGGTGGTGGAGATCAACCAGCGGCCGATCGGCCGTACACCACGCAGTAATGCCGCTACCTATACCGGCGTGTTCGACGATATTCGCAAGGTTTATGCGAGCACACGCGATGCCAAGGCACGGGGCTACCGGGCCAGCCGCTTCAGCTTCAATGGCAAGCAAGGTCGCTGTGCCAGCTGCCAGGGCCAGGGGCTACAGAAGATCGAAATGAACTTCCTGGCTGACCTCTATGTGACATGCGCCCAGTGCCAGGGACGACGATTCAACAACGGGACGCTGCAGGTCCGCTATCGGGGTCAGACGATTGCCGATGTGCTGGATATGTCGGTGGACCTGGCTACAGAGTTTTTTGAGAACTTTGCCAGCATCCACCGTCTGTTGCGTGGACTCCAGGACGTCGGGCTCGGCTACCTGCCGCTCGGTCAACCCTCGACCACGTTGTCGGGCGGCGAAGCTCAAAGAATCAAGCTGGCCAGTGCGCTAGCCCGGGCCGACACCGGCAGCACACTGTACGTGCTTGATGAGCCAACCACTGGCCTGCATTTTGACGATATCCGCAAGCTGCTTGATGTGCTGGGTCGATTGGTCGACGGGGGTAATACCGTGATCGTGATCGAGCACAACCTGGACGTTATCAAGTGTGCCGATTGGGTCATTGACCTGGGTCCGGAAGGGGGCGCCCAGGGGGGCCGGCTGGTCGCTGCCGGTACGCCGGAACAGGTTGCCGAGGTGGAGGAGAGCTGGACTGGCCAGTTCCTGCGGCCGCTGCTCAACGGCCAGGCGAGCAGCTAGGTTCAGCGCCTGCTCTGCTAACCACTAACGACTGGCGAATGGCAAAGCCAGAAACCGAGTGCCACGGCAGCCAGGCCAGCCAGCAGGTTGGCTGCCACGTTGGCCAGTCCCAGCAGCGGCTGTTGCTGAAAGAGTTCCATCGTATCGAGCCCGAAAGTAGAGAAAGTGGTTAGCGAGCCGAGTATGCCGACCACCACCAGCTTTTGCATGTTGGGTGAGAGTTGGGACATGCCAAGGCCAGCCAGTATGCCGATGGCGAGGCAACCGACAACGTTGACCAGCAGTGTTCCGTAGGGAAACGAGTCGCCCCACCACGACTTGCTGCCCTGGCTGAGGAGATAGCGAGCAACGGCGCCCAGCGAACCGCCGAGGGCAACAATCAACAGTGTCTTCATGGTAGCCACGTTCAGGTGCCGATATCCGGCGTGCGACGCAACAGCCGGCGGCTGTCGTTGGAATTGTCCCGATTGTATGAAAGCTGATGGCTGAAATGAACCGCGTTGGGCTGTCATACCCCAACTGGAGCTCCGCTCGCTTGAAAGAATCGAGCCGATGAAATAACTTGAAACGTTGCACGCGTCCCGCCGCTCAGGGCTTATCGGAAGTACTTGGCGATGCCGCGGCACCATGATTGGAAGACGAGACGATGATGACAGGCAGCGAAACGGCTGAACAACAGGCTTGCAGCGGTGCAGATATCCTCGTTGAGGGACTGATCCGCTGTGGCGTCGAGATCGTGTTTGCCTATCCGGGTGGCGCCAGCATGCCGCTGCACCAGGCGCTGACGCGGTTTGACGACCGACTGAGGACAATCCTGCCTCGGCATGAACAAGGGGGTGGCTTTGCTGCCCAGGGCTTCGCGCGGACGACCGGCAAGGTCGGTACCTGTATGGCGACCAGTGGCCCAGGGGCTACCAACCTGGTGACGGCGATAGCGGACGCGCGGCTTGACAGTATTCCACTGGTGGCGATTACCGGGCAGGTGAAAACGCCGGTCATTGGTTCCGATGCTTTCCAGGAAATACCGATCGTCGAGGTCTGCCGGGGAATTACCAAGCATCACTACCTGGTCACCGATGTGAACGATGTAGCACGCGTGATCCAGGAGGCTTTCCATATTGCCAGTACGGGTCGCCCCGGACCGGTGCTGGTCGACATGCCCAAGGATGTGCAGGAATCGCTGTGCGTACCGAATTGGGATCAGCCCCTGAACCTGCCGGGTTATTCGGCCGCGCCAGCGCGTGCGTCGGATGATGAATTGCAGCGGCTGGCTGCGGTGATCGCCAGTGCACGCCGACCACTCATCTATTGCGGTGGCGGAATCATTGCGGCGAATGCCAGCGAACAACTCCGCCAGTTCGCCCGGCTGACTGGCATCCCGGTGACGATGACAGTCATGGGACTGGGTGCTTTTCCACAAAGTGACGATCTCTGCCTCGATATGCTGGGTATGCATGGCTCGGTCTATGCAAACCGGGCCGTCGGCAACTGCGACCTGCTGCTGGCGCTCGGCGTCCGATTCGATGATCGTGTGACCGGCAAGCTGGAAGAATTTGCCAAGCATGCGACTATCGTCCACGTCGATATTGATGCATCCGAACTGAACAAGAATAAGCCGACGCAGATTGGTATTGTCAGCGACGTCAAGGACGTGCTGACTCGCTTGATTCCGCTGGTTGCGCCGGTTGAGGAGATCGATGACTGGCGGCAGACGTGCCAGCAGATGAAACAGGAGCATCCTTTCTCCTATGACGAACAGTTTGATGGCATCCTGCAGCAGCATGCGATTGCGGAATTGTCGAGATTGACCCAGCAGCGTGATACGATCGTCACGGTCGGAGTTGGCCAGCACCAGATGTGGGCGGCCCAGTTCTTCCACTTTGACGAACCGAGACGATGGCATTCCAGTTCAGGACTGGGAACCATGGGATTTGGCCTGCCAGCGGCGATGGGAGCCCAGGCGGCCAACCCCGATGCCCTGGTGATCGATATCGATGGCGATGGCAGCTTCCAGATGAACATCCAGGAGCTGGCCACCTGTTTCTGCGAAAAGCTGCCAGTCAAGGTCCTGCTGCTCAATAACCAGCACCTCGGAATGGTGGTGCAGTGGGAAGATCGTTTTATGAAGGGCAATCGCGCCCACACCTACCTGGGGCCGATCGATGACAAGGAAGCTCGCGGCGAGGGCGATGGAGCCTTCGTGCAGGATCGCTATCCTGACTTTGTCAGTATCGCCAAGGGATACGGATGTGGTGCCGCAACTATTTCGCGTAAGGGCGATTTGCAGTCAGCGATCCAGGAGATGATCGATTACGATGGTCCCTTTGTGCTGGATGTACAAGTTCCCTACCAGGAACATGTACTGCCGATGATTCCCTCCGGGCACTCCGTGGATGCTATGATCCTCGAGTAAGCTCCGCTCGCCTTGGCCGAAATGACTTTCCAGGTGTGGTATGTCCAGAATCGCGCTTCACTGGCAAATCCTGATCGGCATGGTTGCCGGTGCAACGCTCGGCCTGACACTCAACTGGGGCTGGAGCGACCGCCAGGTGACGGTCGCCAAGGATGACCTGCCGGCCGACGTCCAGCTGCTCTCAATCAGCGATTCGCGTGACCGGATCGTGATCGAATTCAACGAGGGCAAGGGTCTTCAGCGACTGGTTGTCGACCCCTCGCAGGCTACGGACCAGACGCTGCAGACTGTCGACAAGCTCAAGCAGAAACATCCGCGGGAGTTTGGCTGGTTCTACCGCCACGGGCGATCAACGTCGCGCTGGATCGGCGATGCTGGACGCAGCTTCGGCAACCTTTTCCTCAGACTGTTGAGGATGGTGGCGGTACCGTTGATCGTCACCTCCCTGACGGTTGGCATCCTCGGTCTCGGCTCGGCCGGCAAGATCGGCAAGCTCTTCAGCCGTACGGTCCTGTACTACATCTGTACAAGCACCCTGGCGATCATTACAGGGCTGGTCGTTGTCAACATTATCAACCCAGGCGTGGGAAGTGATCTGGCGGCTGGCGGGCCGCCAGATACGACGGTCAGCAGGTCGCTGGGTGAGGTCCTCTTCCAGCAGCTGGAAACGATGATCCCCACCAATCCGATCGAGGCCCTGGCCGAGGCAAACTATCTTTCGATCATCAGTTTCACGATGGCCTTCGCGATCTTCGCCCTGCTGGCAGGCGGCTCTACCGCTGAGACAATTCACAGGCTCTTCAAGGCCTTGGTGGAAGTCATGATGAAGATGACGATGGCAATCATCAGCCTCGCGCCGATCGGTGTGATGCTGCTGATGCTACACGTCACCGCAACCCAGGGTCCGGGGATCTTCCTGGCACTGGCCTGGTATATGCTGGCAGTATTAATAGCTCTGGCGATACATGCCTTTGTGACATTGCCATTGATCCTCTGGCTGGTCGCTGGCCGAAACCCGTTGGACTACGCGCGGTCCATGAGTCCCGCCCTGCTGACCGCCTTCAGTTCGGCATCCAGCAATGGAACGTTGCCGCTGACGATGACCTGTGCTGAGCAGCGAGCGGGGGTTCCGAGCCGCGTGGGGTCTTTTGTGCTGCCCCTGGGTGCCACCATCAACATGGATGGGACTGCGCTCTACGAGGTGATTGCGGTGCTGTTCATTGCCCAGTTAAGTGGGCTGGACCTGACTCTGGCCCAGCAGTTGATCGTGGCTGTGACCGCCCTGCTGGCCAGCATCGGCGCAGCTGGTATCCCGCATGCGGGACTGGTGATGATGATCATCATCCTTGAGGCTGTTGGTCTGCCAGTAGAGAAACAGGCTATTATTATCGCCGTCGATCGGGTGCTGGATATGTGCCGAACCAGTGTCAACGTCTGGAGCGATTCCTGTGGCTGTGCCGTGGTGGCCAGCCTGGAAGAGGAGAGTGTCGCAGCCAGCACCGAGAGCTGACTCGGCCGCCACGAGGATCAATCATTCCTGGGTATGGTTGCCAGGTTCGATTCGAGTAGCTGGCGATCCTTTGGGTCAGCGATCTGCCGGGCTGATTATTCTGGCAGGGATTGTTGTTGATCATTCATGATCGGGCAGCGGCGCGCATAATCCGCTTGGACCTGGCCTGAGAGCTTGAAGTTGCCGGGCCGTTACTTGTCTTGGAACCGGTAAAGGCGACCGCCGGAGAGGTGCGTGCCGAAATAGACGTCCCCATCTTCGTCCTCGCCGAAGGTCAGCACCGGCAGCTTGGACCAGGGAATCGTATAGTTCGTGCCTGCCTGGTTGTCCTTGGTCAGGTCCAGTGCCCACATGATGCCAGACACATAGTCGGCATAGATGTACTTGCCCGCCAGTGCCTTGACTCGATCGCCACGGTAGACGTGTCCACCGGTAATCGACTTGCCAACCGTGTGATTGTATTCCAGGATCGGGTCGATCATGTCACCAGCCTCATCGGCTCCGGCGGCTCCGAATTTGTGGCGAGCTTCACGAAGATTCCAGCCGTAATTGCCACCTTTCACAACCACGTTGATCTCTTCCCAGATATCCTGGCCCACATCGGCGGCAAACAGGGAACCTGTCTTGCGGTCGAAGGAGAGCCGCCAGACGTTGCGGAAGCCATAGGCATAGATTTCAGCACGGGCTCCCTCGACGCCAACAAAGGGGTTGTCGCGTGGAATTGCGTAGGCCTTGCCTGCGTCGTGACGGTCGACGTCGATCCGCAGGATGGATCCGTGCAGGGTGCCCAGATTCTGGCCGTTCTTGAAGGGGTCATTTGCCTTGCCGCCGTCCCCCAGTCCAACGTAGAGATAGCCATCGTGGCCAAAAGCAATCGTGCCGCCGTTATGGTTCCAGAACGGTTGCTTGATCCGCATCAACTCGACCTCGCTGGCCGGATCTGCCTTGTTGGGATCATCCTTGGAGACGGTAAAGCGGGAAATGACCGAGGTCCGGGCTGCATCCTTGATCGTGTAATAGATGAAGAAGTGACCGGTCTTGCGGTACTCGGGATGGAAGGCAAAACCAAGCAGCCCTTCCTCGTTCATCTTGTCGGCATATTGTACCTTGGCTTCGAGGTCGAAGAAAATCGTCGTCTCAGCGACCTCCTGGTCGTTGTCCATCACGTGGATCTTGCCCAGCTGGGAGGCGACAAAGAGGCGGTTCGAGTTGTCCCCGGCGTGAGTGATGACGATCGGTCGATTGACGCGAATGTTCGGGAAGGCAATTTCGACTTCCACCGGCAAAGTTGCCTGCTCGTCGGCATTCAGTCCGGAAAGCAGCGAGCTGGTGGAGATGGCAAGTAAAATCAGCAGGCCTGACGTGATGCGAGTCGTTGGCATGGCTCTCTCTAACCTCATGCGTGAAATCAAATTTAGTCATCACCCGCAGCGGCAAGGCCCGCTGCCTGGCGAGGTCCTAGTTGAGGACCTTGAGAAGGTTGACACGGAAGATCAGCGTTTCGTTAGGACCTATGTCAGCACCCGCTCCGCGTGTTCCATAACCCAGCGTGGAGGGAATATAGAGTTCCCATTCATCGCCTTCCTTCATCAGCTGGAGGGCTTCAGTCCAGCCCTTGATCACGCCATTGACCGGGAATTCGGCTGGCGTGCCACGCTTGATCGAGCTGTCGAAGATCTTGCCGCTAATCAAGCGTCCCTCGTAATGGACCTGCACCTGGCTGGATGCCTTGGGAGTTACCCCGGCGCCTCTCTTGAGGACCTTGTACTGCAGTCCACTCTCTGTTGTCTTGACTCCATCTTTCTTGCCATTGGTGGCCAGGAACGCGGCCCCGACCTTGGCATTCTCAGCGGTAGCCTTCTTGGCTGTTTCCAGTTGCTTGGCCTGCATCTGCTTCTGGAATTCAGTAAATGCCTCTTCCAGTTCCTCTTCACTCAGGGCCAGTTCCTTGCCGGCGAGGGCGTCGGCCATGCCGCGCAGAACGACTTTCAAGTCGACCTCGATACCCTGCTGTTTCATTGAGCCGCCAATCTGGCTGCCGATTGCATAGCTGGCTCGCTGTGTCAACGTTTCCAGCTTGGGAGGTGCTTCGGCGGGCGTATCCTGTGCCTGAAGTTGGACGACGGCAGTCAGGGACAGCATGATGGCAATCGTGGTCAAGCGTCTCATAGGATGCTCCTTGGTGGCTGGCCTGGTGGCATCCCAGCAGGCCAAGGTTGAACTGGCTCGGGCAGCGACCCGTCACCAACTATCATAATTAGACCAGTTTCCATGGTGAACGGTAAGGGCGGGTGAGGTGTTGCTGAGCTTCCGTATCGCCGATCACTTTCTCAGTCTTGGGGTCCCAGCGGATCTCGCGTCCGAGTTCACAGGAGGCATTACCGAGGTGGCAGGCCGTGGCGCTGCGATGACCGATCTCCACATCGCAGACAGGAAGTTCACGAGTCTTGATACTGTTGAGGAAGTCCGCGTAGTGGTTGTTGCTGACTTGCAGATGCACATCGTCGTCCGTCAATGGCTGCTTGATGATCGAGTCCGGCGTGCTCGAGAGCTTGCCACGATTGACGAAGATGGATCCCTTGCTACCAACAAATGTTGTACCGCCAGGCACGTCCGCCTGTTTTTGGCCCACGATCATGACGACATCATTGGGATACTGGTAAGTAATCCGGCAGGTTTCGGTGACGTCGTGCCACTTCTTGGGGTGGAAGGTTGACTCGCCACTTACTGCCAGCGGGCCACTGTCGTCGACACCCATACCCCAGTGCGCGATATCGATGTGGTGGGCGCCCCAGTTGGTCATCTGGCCGCCTGAGTAGTCACGGAAGAAGCGGAAGTTGTAGTGCACGCGTTTCTTGTTGTAGGGGTGATACGGTGCCGGGCCGAGCCACATCTCGTAATCGAGTTCCGGCGGCGGTTCGGAATCAGGAATCGGTTCGCCAGGATGATTGGGGCCAGGGATACCAACCAGAACTTTTTGAAGTTTACCGATCCGGCCTGAGCGGACCAGTTCACAGGCAAGTCGAAAGTTGCCTGCCGAACGCTGCTGGGAGCCGGTCTGCAGGACCCGCTTGTTGTCACGGACCGCCTTGACCATCTCTCGACCCTCACGAATGGTCAGTGTCAGTGGCTTTTCGCAATAGACGTCAAGTCCTGCCTGGCAGGCCTCGATGGCTGGTAGCGCGTGCCAATGGTCGGGTGTCGAAATCACGACCGCATCCAGGTCGCCGCGATCAAGTAGTTTCCGGAAGTTGCCATATCCCTCGCATTTTCGGCCAGCATTCGTGACTTGTTTGACGGCCCGGGCGACGCGATCGGAGTCGACATCGCAGACGGCAACCGCATTATTAAGGAAGGCTCGCAAGTTGCCGCCGCCGCGTCCACCGACACCGATGTGCCCGGTAATTATTCGTTCGTTGGCACCGAAGGCACTGCCTGGAATGACCAGCGGTAGAGCGAATACTGTGCTGGCGGCGGCTGACTGTTTGAGGAATCGGCGACGGGTTGTGCCTCGGGTTGTCATCAGCGCGTCCTTCTCGAGAGGGCTGGTTGAGGATGCGGTTGAACTTCAGAATGCTGCCACCAGGCTCGCATTGTAGGTGAGTCGGTCGCAGCTGGCGACTACTGCCTGAGGCTGACCGAGTGGAAGCACAACCTGTCAGGCCATATAATCCAGCCCGCAAGCTGACCCCGCTGTCGCGAGAGGAGAAACTGATGAAACGTCTTGATCGCCGTACATTTATTGCCTCCGGTGTGTCCACTGCGGCCGTAACATCCACGTTGGCTGGCCGCCAGCCAGTCGCCGCAGGCGACGACGATAGTGCCTCGCTCGGCAAGACGATGCACACTAAGTTCGCGGTCAATGTCGAAATGTGGTGGAGTCGGTTGCCCTTTCTTGAGCGAGTTCGCAAGGCCGCCAGCCTGGGCTACCCAGCCATCGAATTTTGGCCGTACGAGAACAAGGACCTGGATGAGCTGGTCACGCTGACCGGCGAACTGGGCCTGGCGATTGCCCAGTTCACCGCCTGGGGTTTCACGCCGGGCATGAACAATCCGAAAAACGAGGATCGTTTCGTGGCCAAGATCGAGGAATCGTGCCAGGTTGCCAGGCAACTGAAGTGCAAGAAGATGACCGTCGTCGCCGGCAACAACCAGCAGGGAATGAGCCAGCAGGAGATGCTGGCCCAGGTGGTCAAAGCACTTCGGCGAGCAGCACCGATCGCCGAGCAGCAGGATGTGATGCTGATCCTCGAGCCGATGAACGGCCGGGTCGATCATCCCGGTCATTGCCTCTATGGCAGCCCGGATGCGATCGAGATCTGCAAGCAGGTTGACTCCAGCCATGTGAAGATCAACTGGGATCTCTATCACATGCAGATCACCGAAGGGGATCTCTGTGGTCGCATGAAAGAGGGCTTTCCCTGGATCGGCTACCTGCAGCTGGCAGACCACCCGGGCCGCAACGAACCTGGCAGCGGCGAAATCCACTACAACCGGGTGCTCAAGCAGGCCCTGGAGCTGGGTTACCGTGGTTACGTTGGCCTTGAATGTCGGCCCAAGACAGACGAAGTGACGGCTGCTCGGGGCGTGAAGGCTGCGGACGTCTGGTAAGCTCTGCTGTTGGTACTCCCGCTTCCTACCACGCTGGTCTCACTGCCTGATGCCGCACTCGCTCTGGACTATCCGTGCTGACACGACCTACTTGAATCATGGGTCGTTCGGCCCACCATCACAACCGGTGATCGAGGCCCGCCGCCAGTGGCAGGAGCAGCTGGATCTGCAGCCGATGGAGGTGTTTGTACGTCAACAGGAAACAGCCCTGCTGGCGGCTCGCGACCGCCTGGCCAGCTGGTTGTCGACCGATCCAACCAACCTCGCCTTTGTCGACAATGCCACCTGGGCCATGAATGTCGTGGCTCACAGTTTTCCGCTTCAGCCCGGCGACCGGGTGGTCCTGACGGATCATGAATATGGGGCGGTGGAGCGGATCTGGCAGCGGGCAGCGGCCAAGGCGTCCGCCGAGGTTGTGCAGGCAACCCTGCCAGCTTACTTTTCTGATGCCCAGCAGGTTGTGGATGCGATTCTGGAGGCCTGCGATGCCCGTACCCGCTTGATTGTTGTCAGCCAGATCACTTCACCGACGGCCATCACCTTGCCGGTTGCGTTGTTATGCCAGGAGGCTCAGCGACGAGGGATTGTTGTCTGTATTGACGGCCCGCATGCCCTCGTTCAGCTGGATCTGTCGCTCGATGAACTTGGTTGCGGCTTCTACACCGCCAGTTGCCACAAGTGGCTGTCGGCCGCCTTCGGCTCGGGGTTCCTTTATGTCGCTCCAGAGTTCCATTCCCTGATTGAATCGCCGCTGCTGAGCTGGGGACGGATTCCACCTTCCGAACCGGTTGCCTGGCATGACGAGTTTCTCTGGCTGGGGACCCGAGATAACTCTGCCTTCCTGACTGTTCCTGTCGCGATTGATGTTTTCGAGCAGATCGGGCTGGAGAACTTTCGCGACCATAGCCACTCGCTGGCACAATACGCTCGAGATCGGCTGGAAAGAGAGTTGGGCTGCAAGAGCCTGGTTGAGGATGACCCAGCCTGGTACATGTCGATGGCCCACCTGGAATTGCCGCTCTCGGACGCCAGCGGACTGCAGCAGCAACTCTGGCAGGAATTCCAGATCGAGATACCAGTTATCTGCTGGCAGGACCGTTGGTTCATTCGTGTCTCCTGTCACCTCTACAATGATGAAAGCCAGCTGGACAAACTGATTGGGGCGTTGAAGTCACTAACCTCTAACCCCTAACCATCCCTGTTGGCGTGATCTGTCCGATTCAGAGACAATAGTCAGCATGTGGCCTGAGCACGAAAAAACCGAACAGCTGCTGGGAGAAGCTCGCCAGGGCGACGCCGACGCGGTCAACCAGTTAATTGAGCGACACCGGGACGCCATCTGGCGGCTGGTCCGGATGCGACTGGATCGCAAGATTCAGCAGCGTGTGGATGTCAGCGACGTCGTGCAGGACGTCTTTATCGAGGCCAATCGCCGGCTGACAAGGTACCTTGAGAATCCTGTCATGCCCTTTCACCTCTGGCTGCGGCAGATCGCCAAGGACCGTATTATCGATGCCTATCGTCGGCATCGCGTTTCGGCCAAGCGAAGTGTCGACAAGGAACACCAGGGGCGGGTGGCGCTGGGACCGGACCAGACATCGCTGGCACTGGTCAACCAGCTGGTGGATGGCGAAATGACTCCCGCGGCTGCCGTCACTCGTCGCGAGCTGGCTGAGCGAGTTGAGCAGACGATTGCCGAGTTGCCAGAACAGGACCGCGAGATCCTCTTGATGCGGCATTATGAACAGCTCTCGAACCAGGAAGTGGCCGATACGATGGGACTCAGTCAACCGGCCGCTGGGATGCGGTACCTGAGGGCGATCCGGCGGTTGAGAGAAACCCTGCTGGCCGATGGGGAGCAGGAGCAGCCGTGAACGAAATCGATGATGCCAGCGACCCGGCTGAGGAATCGACCCTCTTTGACGAGCAGCTAGCGGGACTGTTGGCCCGCCTGGAAGCGGCACCCCTCAGCGACCAGGAGAGCCTGCTGGAAGAACTCTGCCAGCAGCAGCCAGCCTGTGCCAGGGAGCTGCAATTGCTCTGGGCCACGATGCAGGTTGTCGATATGGCGGGAGGTGAACACAGGGAACATTCCGCAGGGTCGGAGGGCAGCACGGTTGAACTGGATTTGCAGTTGCCGTGTCAACTGGGCGACTACGAGTTGCTCGAGGAGATTGGCCGCGGCGGGATGGGGATTGTCTTCCGCGCGCGGCAACTGAGCCTGGATCGTGAGGTGGCGATCAAGATGATTTCCCGCGGACCGCTGGCTTCGGCCGAGGATCGCACTCGCTTCGAAGCGGAGGCTCGTGCGGCAGCTCAACTGGATCACGAGGGCATTGTGCCGGTCTATGACGTCGGTGAGATGGAGGGCCGGCCATTCTTCAGCATGAAGTTGATTGACGGAGAGACTCTCTCACAGCGTGTCTCGCAGTCGCCGCTCAAAGGCCGCCAGGCGGCTCGCTTGCTGCTGCAGGTTTGCCGGGCGGTCGCCTTTGCTCATCAGCACGGGATCCTGCATCGTGACCTGAAGCCCTCCAATATTCTCATCGATGCCGATGGTCGTCCGCACGTGAACGACTTTGGCCTGGCCAAGCGATTGGATGACGAACAGGGGATAACTCTTTCCGGCGCCGTGCTGGGAACTCCGTCATACATGGCTCCCGAGCAGGCGGCCGGTAAGCGTGGTGTCGTGGGAGCGGTTAGCGACGTCTACTCCCTGGGCTCGGTGCTCTACCATACCGTCACCGGCCGGCCCCCATTCCAGGCTGCTACATCGGTCGACACGCTGTTGCTTGTGCTCGAACAAGATCCGGTGCCACCACGAGCCCTCAACGCGCAACTCGACCGTGACCTGGAAATGATTATCCTCCGCTGCTTGCAAAAGCCGACCGACCTGCGTTACCAATCGGTCACTGAACTGGCAGATGACCTGCAGGCTTACTTGAATGACGAATCGATTCGTGCCCGTAGCGGTCGTTTTGCACATGTTGTGGCTCGCTGGATGCGGGAAACTCACCATGCCCACGTGCTCGAGAACTGGGGCCTGCTGTGGATGTGGCACAGTGCTGCGCTGTTGATTGTCTGCTTCGCCACAAACTGGATGTCCTGGCAGGAGATAGAGTCCCGCTGGGCCTACTTCAGCCTCTGGACGCTGGGACTCGGTGCCTGGGCAATTGTCTTCTGGACGCTACGCCGACGGATGGGACCGGTAATGTTCGTGGAACGTCAAATCGCTCACCTCTGGGCAGGCAGCATGTGTGCGATCGGTATCCTCTTCCCCGTTGAGTACCTGATGGAACTCGAGGTGCTGGAGCTGTCACCGGCCCTGGCACTTGTCAGTGGCATGGTGTTTATCGGCAAGGCAGGAATCCTGACTGGCAAGTTCTATACGCAGGCGGCGATCATGTTCCTGGCCGCCCCCTTGATGGCCATCTACAGCGAATGGGCGCTGGTCATTTTCGGCCTGTTTTCAGCCTTCTGTTTCTTTGTCCCCGGCTTGAAATATCACCGACAACGGCTCGGCAATCAGTCCTCCCGGCAGGCGACTCGCCAGCCATAAAGGCCGGCCAGGCTGAAGCCGATAGAATTGGCGGCGCCATGCAGCGGGATCATGACTGGAATATCCAGCAGGCGGGTGCCGAGGTATTCCCCCACGGCATAGACGACCGCAAGGACCATGCCCAGGATCAGCGATATGCCTGACACCAACAGCAAGCCGCGGGCTGGTTCGGCCAGCCTCTGGTGAGCGTGTCCGATCTGCAGGCAGGCCAGCAGGATGGCACCGCTTGCCAACATGCATGAGCCGACTACTTCGATCACTGGCGAGGCGGTGATGCCTACCGCGACCAGAGGCACACCCAGAACAATCAGCAAGATAAGCCAGGGCAGGGCTGGATGTTGAGTCCGGCTGCGGTAGGCCAAGCCCGCCATCAACGGCAGGGCAAATCCTGCATAGTGAAAGTGGATCGCTGTCAGTAACACAATCGTGTCCGAAAAATCCAGCGGGCGGACACCCAGCCGAGAGAGCAGAGCCCAGCCACCACCGATAGAAAGAAAGATCATGCTGATGGCGAAGCAGAAGTCTGCTGGGCTGCGGCGGGCAGAACGGAGTCCGTGTTTGAGCCCCAGCCAGGCCAACAGCAGGGTTACCAACAGCCAGGGGAGTGCCAGCAGTCCAGCCAGCGATCCCTGGGTAAGGCATAACGAGATAGCCAGCAGCAGGCTGCTCGCCCAGTAGAAAATGGCGCCGTTGCCGTGACGCAAGCAGTCGATTTGAGCAACCTGCTGATGCTGCAAATGCCACAACCCCAGCCAGACGACCAGTAGGGGAGCCAGTATAAGGATCACTTCAGCCATCGTTTGTTGTCTCCATCTCATAGCCTCACTTGTTGTCGACTGTCGTTACACCACTAACCGGACTACAGGACTTCTTATAACCTCGAGTTAAGGGACAATCCATTTTACGGTAAGTTCTGTAGCGAAGATCAATACCGCGGCAACGAGGCCCTGCAATGTTCTCCATCCGACGACCGGCAGAGGAAAAGATCTCGGCACTTCGATCCAGTGCGGCATCCCAACAGCTGACTTACCCGTTTGAAGGCTTCACTCGATCGGACGATCCCGAACAGGCTGTGCCGCCCGGCTATCAACTTGACCGTCACCAGGTCGTGCTGGGACATGGCGAAGAGACTTTTCAACGGGCTGCTGAAGCGATTCGGCAGTGGCGCATGTTTCCCACAGAAGTCGCCGAATTGTACGACCGCCAGACACCGATCGACGTTGCTGAAGTGGTGGCGGTCTTGTTCCATGGTTACGGACTCTGGACACTCAATCCGGCACGCATTATCTACACGATTGACGAGCGGGAGCTGGATTGGCGATTTGGATTTGCCTATGGCACATTGCCCGGCCATCTCGCTCGGGGTGAGGAGTTATTCCTCGTTGAACGATCTGGTGAGACTGACGAAGTGACATTTTCGATTGTGGCTGTCTCCCGTCCGTCGCACCTTTTCAGCTGGATCGGCTACCCGCTGGTCCGCCGTGAGCAACGGCGTTTTCGTCGCCTGTCTGGTGAAGCAATGCAGGCAGCCGTCACCAGCGATCAGGATTAGACCGGTGCGGGCAGATCACGGCGTTTGAAAATGTACGCTGCCGCAAGCATGGACGTGATTCCAATACCGAGCATCAGCAGGTGTGCTCCGAGCGGTCCCAGTCCCGCATAACGCCCTTCGGCGTCATACAGACCCAGCTGCCAGAGCAACGAAGGGTCTTTGGTCCAATAGATCACGAATTTATTGGGGTCGTAGACCGAGAGAACGGTGAAATTCAGCAGCCAGTTGAGTGAGGAGTGAGAGAGTGCGGCGAGCCGCAGAATGAACTGAAACATGAAGAACCCGGTGACCAGCCCAATTGTCCGTCGCCGGAAGCGGTCGAGTGAGGACAAGAGCATGGCGATGCCAGCGAAACAGATTCCCAGCGAGGCGAGGATCGTAACCGCCGGAAAAAACTCCTGCGGCGTCACTCGCTCACTCAAGGGGACTTCGACCAGGCGACGTTCGACGAACGGATTTCGAACTTCCATATCCAGCAGCGGAACGATGATCGTTGTCCCCGGGACAGGTTCCTCGATAACAGACCTGGCAATCCCGGCTGATATACCGCACCAGGCAACCAGCGGCAGCAGCAGTGCTCCGACGATCGTGACGATGGCATGCGACCAGAAGACCTGCAGGCGGCTGACGGGCTGAGCCAGCACCATTTCCAGTGTCCCTCGATCGAGCTGGCCACTGACAACGTCGCTGCCGCGGGCAATTACCCAGGCCAGCATGCAGACCAGCACGGTTGGCTCGTTATAGAACTGGCCAATCCGTCCGGAGTAGGTGATCAGCTCATCGAACGAGACCGGCAGAAACTTTTCAAAGTCGCGGAAATTCTCCAGCAGGTCTCGCATCCCATCTGCATCGATGCGGGCTGTCACCCAGACATGTAGCCAACCGAGCGCTCCCAGCGTCAGGGCGCACCAGAACCAGAGCCACCAGCCCTCGCGAATGTTACGGCGTACAAGTTCCAGCTGGATCATGCCACCTGCTCCGTGCCGGCTTCGAGTAGATCTGCCGTTGCCGCGGCGTGGAATCTCTCGTAGACCGATTGCAGCCGCATCGGTTCAATACGTATCTGCTCAAGTCCGGCGTCGGCCAGCCAGCGCATGACCGGCGCCAGTTCCCCCGTGACCTCCAGAACCAACTCGTCCTGCTCGCTGCTGATCTGCTTGACGCGCGTGGCCAGGTCGGCCGGTTGTGGCGGAAGTTGTCCGCTTGTTGTTGCCACGATGCGGTGGACCTGGCTCAAGTCATCGAGCGAAGCAAGGTGGACGAGTTTGCCTGACGAGAGAATCCCGACTCGGTCACAGGCATGTTCAATCTCGGGCAGAACATGGGAGCTGAAGATCACCGTGCGTCCCTGTTGACCCAGTTCAGCCACATGTGAGATCACCTTGCCACGGATCGTCGGATCGAGGTTAGCGGTTGGTTCATCCAGCACCAGCAGCGGTGAATCTGTGGAGAGGGCGACAACCAGTGCCAGCTTCTGTCGCATGCCGGTCGACATCGCCTTGACCCGGCGGTCGAGGTCCAGTTCCAGCGTCTCGGCGAGTTGCCAGGCTGGTCTGAGGTCATCTTGTTTGCGCAGCTTGGCAAGCGACTGGATGGTGGCCCTGGCTCGCATCCCACGGAAAAGTCGAATGTCACCGGGCATGTAGGAGGTCCGGCGGCGAACAGCGAGTGACTCGCTATAGCAGTCCAGCCCGTCAATCCGGGCGGTCCCTGCAGTCGGTTTAAGCATGCCCAGCAGCAGTCGCAAGAGCGTCGACTTGCCCGAGCCGTTGGGCCCCAGCAGGCCAAAGACCTGGCCAGTTGGAATCTCGAGCGTACAGTTGTCGAGCGCGGTCAGACTGCCGTAGCGCTTGGTAAGACCCTCAATCTGGATCATGGTGAAACCGCCTGGAGTCACGATTCAGCGCCGCAAAGTAGACTCCGACGGCCGCTGGTTACCTAGCGATTGAACAGGAAAGCGGGATTGTTAATCAGCGCCCAGGCAAGATCCTGGACACCGGCAAGCCGCTTGTTCGCGTTGATCAGTTTGAGTTGTTCGGCGCGGGCGATCAGGTCCTTCCAGGTGCTGTCGGTCGCCCTGTACTTTGCAGTCAGGGCCGCCTTTTGCTCGTCGCTACGCTCGGCGGCAGGGATCGCCAGCAGTGCCGCCAGGTCAGCAGGTAATGCTTCGGAATTCAGCGGCCGCGGTGAATCGGTCAGACGGATCCGGAATTTACCGATCGAGTGAGTCTCATCAAAGTTGAAGGTCATGGTGACGACCAGCTGGTTCCCTTCCGGGTGGTCGACATCGGCTGCCGTTTCGATAGTGGCAGTGTGAGTCTTGTTGAACTGAGGTGCCACGGCCCAGCCGGTTCCGAGGTTGCCATCAATTGCCGAGCTGATGTTGTACCCGGCCTGGCTGAAGCTGGCTGTTGCATTCTGCAGCTTGAGCATGATCGGCTTGTCGAGTGCATCCAGCGAGGCGGTGGTGAGCCCCAGTTCGCCAAGCACAAAGTTCCCGTTTTCAGCCCGGCCAGGACCACCGGCGGCCAGTGAGGCATCGTTGATCGCCTGCAGCTGAATACCGGTGACATTTTTCCGCGGCGTCTTCAAGGTGATGGTATACCCGCCCTTGCCGTTCTTGCCTGAGACCAGCACGCTGCCATCCTCGTTGGCGGTCATGGTCGCTCCGTTGGAAGCAGCCAGCGAAACGATGTCCGCGTCGTGCCAGACTGTCTTGGTCATCAACTGCTTTTCCCAGACCAGCTGGCTGGCCACCGCTTTCGTTTCGTAATCGGTCAGTAGCTTGAGGGCATCTTCATAGTCGCTGCCTGTTTCGGTCAGTGCCAGGCTACCGAGTTCCAATTCGGCGACCGTTGGAAAACGGCCGAGGAAGCGGAGGAAGAGCTCCTGGATCAGCTGCTTGTCATCCTTGATCTCGGATTCCAGCCTTGTCAGGGCGTTGCCTGGGTCGGCAATCGCGTTGGCAACGGTGGGGCCGTTAATCAACTTCATGATCGGTCCCAGCACCATGCCACTGGACCGTTCACACTCGCAGGAGCTTTCGCGTACCGGCCGGCCAAAGTCATCCAGGAAGGGGACCTTGATACCGGCATCTGGCAATTCGGCTGCTCGGAAACCTGCCGGCACACCCGGGATCTTGAGTGCCGCACCGGTGGCGATGTGAATGGAATCAAACAGTACTTCGGCAGGCAGTCGTCGCGGCAGGGCGTGGGAATAGTTGATCCTGTCATCTTCATTCCACTCGTTGGTGGCAACCGAATGCTGGTACGTTCGCGATGTACAAATTACTCGCAAGATGTGCTGGGTGTTGAAGCCGCTGCTGACGAAGTCCCTGGCGAGGGCATCCAGCAGTTCGGGGTTGGTCGGTGGATTGCCGGCACGAATATCGTCGATCGGTTCGATAATGCCAGGGCCAAACAGGTATCCCCAGAGTCGATTCACATAGCTGCGGGCAAAGTACTGGTTGCTGGGGGAGGTGATCCACTGGGCCAGCTGCTCACGGCGGCTGGCTGTCAGCGGCAGCGTGTCCTCGTGTTCGTAGGGGAAAGCGGGTGGCGAAATCTCGCCGGTGCGATCGTGTGTGACTTCGCCGGCGCCGCTGTCAAAGATCACTTCGACAAGCGGCTTGGCCCCTTCGACTGCCGATCCACCAATCTTCTTGCCAGTGAAGACGGGGTCTTCCTTGCGACCGACCTGGGCAAAGTAAGCTGCCAGGCTGTAGTACTGGTCCTGGGTCCAGCGTTCAAAAGGATGGTCGTGGCACTTGTTACAGTTGAAGCGAACTGCCAGGAACAGGTGCGTGGTGTTTTCCATCGTGGCGGCCGGATCCCGCAGGATCTTGTAGTAGGCAGCGGGAGGATTGTCGATATTTGAGCCTGAGGCATTGAGGATCTCGCGGGCCATCTGGTCGTAGCGCTTGTTGCTGGCAACGGAGTGCTTGATCCAGTTACGAAAGGCGATCGAGCCTTCCTCACCAAGGAACTTGCGATTCACCTGTAACAGGTCGGCCCACTTGTTGGTCCAGTGTTCGATATATTCCCTGCTGCCGATCAGCGCGTCGACAAGCTCGTTTCGCTTCTCATGACTGGGTTTGCCGTCGTTCAGGAATTCACGGATCTGCTCGGATGTGGGAGGCAGACCAGTCATGTCCAGGTAGACGCGTCGCACGAAGTCCGCGTCGGTGCAGATCCCGCTGGGCAGGATCTTGACGCGACGAAGCTTGTCGTAGACGTGCTCGTCCACATAGTTGTATTGCTCGGTCTGTTCCCAGCTGAATCCCGATCGGTCGCCCATCACGGTCAAGGTGGTGGCCGCGTAGGCTCCCTCGTAACGAATCAGTACGGGAGCCTCGCCCCGCCGTAGCACGTTCAGCAGCCCGCCCTGCTCAGCTTCAATGTTCTCAATGCTGCCACTCTCGACAAACGCCTCGGCGGTCACATCGCGGCTGGAGCCATCGCTGTATGTTGCCAGCACCGCCATCTGCTGCTTCATGCCAGCTCGCGGGATGATCGGGTTTTCTGGAATAACTCTGATCGACGTCACACGGGGACTCTCCAGGTCCAGCGCCGCACCACGTGCCACCCAGTCCCGCAGCAACTTGTAGTAGGGATGATCGATCGAAGTCACAGCGCCACCGATGTGCGGAATGGCGCCGGTCGACTTGAGCAGAATCAGGCTCTGGTCGGGAGCGGCACGATTGAAGCGACGAGCACCAACGTCATCGGTCAGGGCGCGGTGATCATAGAGCGGGTCGTAGCCACGCAGGGATAGCTTGAAGCCGTTCTTGCCAAGCCGAGAGCCGTGGCAGGTGCCGGCGTTACAGCCCATCCTGCTCAGTACAGGCGCCACATCCTGAACGAAACTCGCCGGCCGCGCTGCCTCCAGGCTGGAGACTGTTACCGGAACTTCAAACTGAAATTCAGCGTAGCGAAAACTGAGTGTTTCCTGGCCATTATGCAGCGGTCGCACCAGTCCCGATTCCGAGACTGTCACGGTGGCCGGATTGCCCTCCAGGGTGGCCATCCGAGTCAGGTCGACCGACTCACCCGTCTCCAGCGTACCGCTAAGTAGCAACTGGCGATAAGCGTAGGGGTTAGTCAGCTCGACTGTTTCAGGAAAGAAACTGACCGATGTGATCGTGAGTCCCTCAGGAAGCGTTTCCGCTTGCTGTTCTTCCTCGCCAGGCAGAGACAATGGCAGTGCCAGCAGCAGGGTCAGCAGGGTGAGTTGGGAGAATCGACGAATGGCTGATGTGATCATGTCGTTGGAAGACCTTTACTGGGAGTTATCAGCTACGCTCTTGTTGGCAAAGTGAGTCTGTTATTCCTCGGCAGCGGCCACTGTTTCGGTTATCTCGACCGGTATAAAGGATTGCACGAGATTGCCACTGGCAGCTTCGATCAAGTAGATCTGGCCATCAAAGCCGGCTGCAGCAACGATCTTGTTGTCATGGCTGAAGGTGACGGAATAGACGCCTCCAGCGGCAACGTCAAAACTGCTGATCAGTTTGGCGTCGGCATAGTTGTAAATGTTGATCTGGCCCTTGCCATTCAGACTGCTGCCGGCGGCGATCTGGTTTCCGTCCCCACTGAAGGCGACAGAGAAGACGCGGCCAGGCAGCTTGGGGAAGGCGCGGATCAGGTTAAAATCATCACCGATCTTGCGAGCCTTCTCGCGGATCATGCGGTAGATCCTGGGAGCACCATCGGCACCTCCGGAGAGCAACTCGTCCTTGCTGGGATGACGGGCCACAGCATGCAAGCCACCTTGCAGCGCCCCTGGAGTGATGCTGGTGATGTTGTCAATGAACCGCTGTGTTTCGACATGCATCAGTTTCATCGATCGATCGCGGCTGACCGTGATGATGTGGTCGCTGTTGACAGAAAAGACCGTGTCCAGGACCCAATCGCTGTGGGCACCGTTGAAGAGGATCTGCTTGCCGGTGTCGGCATCGATGGCCCGCACGGTGTTGTCAGGGCAGCCAAAACTAATCAGCTTGCCGTTGGGAGACCAGCTGGCACCGTAGAGTGTGTCGTAGCCAATACTGAGTGCAAACAGCAACTCGCGCTGCTCCACATTCCAGACCTGGATCTCGCCGAAGCGGCCGGGAGAACCACCCGCCACCACAAGTTTGGTACCGTCGGGTGAGAAACGGGCCGTTTCGATCCGCTCGGACATGCCGACCAGGCGGGCAACCAACCCGGAACCATCGGCCTTATGAAGCAGCACTTCGTGGTAGCCGGCAACTGCCAGCAGATCCCCGGCTGGTGAAAAATCGACCGACGTGATGACCGGTGAGGCCTGGTAGATCGGCGGGTGCTCAGCATCAAACACTTGCAGGGCTGTGGCAGGTGTGTCGTCTTTCGCTCCCTCGCTGATCCAGCTGCGAATCAACTCCAGCTCGCTCCCACTGAGCGGCTTCTTTCCCTTCGGCATCGCCGCTTCGCCATCGGCCGGTGTGATTTGATTGACCAGGTAGCTCTCGTCAGGTTTGCCGGGCAGGATCGCCGCGTCGCCCGACTCGCCTCCAGCCAGCATGCCGGTGAATTGCGTCATCACGTAGTCGCCACCCTGCTTGGCAGGCTGATGACAGCCCTGGCAGTTGGCCTGGAATATGGGCAGGATCTGCTTGTAGTAACTTACTCCTGTGTCAGCTTCCGGCTGTTCGTCAGCCGACAGAGTCGTTGTCAGGATAAAGCCATAGAGGCTTGCAAGCAGGAGAGTTTGGCGAAACATCGTTGGCCGCTCCTTGAACTCCAGTAAGTAAAACCTGGCAGGCTGGGCTGAAGAACCAATGTCCTGAGGTGGGATTCCGGCAGCATTCTGCAGGAACTGAACTGTGGCCGACAACGCCAGTATCGCTTGTTTCCTTACTATAACCTGCCTATCGGGGATCCACAATTAGCATTCATTTTGCAGCCCGCTTGGGCTTGGCACGGCTATGACAGCCGAGGTCACCAGTGATGACCAATTCGTGGCCTTCTTTTGTGCCAACTGTTAGCTTTTTCAGCGAGGAGAGTGAGATGCTGAAGTGACTCGCCAGTACGCATAGAAAGGATTCATTGCATGGCCCAGCAGATACCTCGCTTGCAGAGCTTGCTTGTCCGAATTCGCGGTGGCTGTGAGTTGGCCGCCGGGGAACTTGTCTCGTCGATGTCATGCCATATCTGCCGTGTCATTGAGCGACGCATGGACCGTCGACTGAAACAGAAATATGACACCGACGACCTGGCACAGATGGTCTGGGCCTCCTTCTTTCGTTACCGCTGGCAGGCAGCTGACTTTAGCCAGCACGATCAGCTGAGACAGTACCTGGTGGCAATGGCACGGCACAAGGTGATCCAGGTGATCCGGCGACATGTCCAGGCGACCAAGCGAGATGTCAGGCGTGAATGGTCCCTGGACGATCCGGCCGTCGGTCCAACACTTGCCACCACTGGCTGCCAGACAGCCAGTCAACTGGCGATCCGAAATGAATGCCTGGAGAAGTGCCTGCGGGGCGAGAAACCCCAGGTGGCACGAATTCTCGAACTGCGATTGGGTGGAGCAGCCTACGTTGAGATCGCGAACGAACTGGGAATACACGAACGCACAGTGCGGCGGATCATGAAACGGCTGATGCAGCGGCTGGAACACCAGGCGAGAGGTTCCTGAACAGTGATTCGTGGTCAGTGATTTGTGTCGTATAATGACAACCCGCCATGGACTGGCTCTTGACCATCATCCACCAACTCACTTGAAACCGTGAAAATCCACTTTCTGGGTGCCAACCGCCAGGTCACTGGATCCCGCTACTGTCTCGAAGTGGGAGACAAGAAACTGCTCGTCGATTGCGGCATGTTCCAGGAGCGACCTTTCCAGCACCGCAACTGGGATAAATGCCCGATTCCGCCCGACCAGCTGGACGCGGTTGTGCTGACGCATGTTCATGTCGATCACTGTGGCCTCTTGCCACGGCTGGTTGCCGAGGGCTTTCGCGGTCGCATTTACATGACCGATCCTTCAGCTGATCTACTCGAGCTGATGTTGCGGGACGTGGCGAAGATTCAAAAGGAAGATGCGGGCGCCAAGCGTGGGCGGCACCAGCGGGCCAATCATTCGCCAGCTCGGCCAGTCGAACCGCTCTATACCGAGCGGGATGTTGAGGCCACCGTGCCACGTGTCGAGAGCGTCCCCTACAGCCAGCCGATTCGCATTGCTGACACTTTCAATGTCACTTTCCACGATGCCGGACATATCCTCGGAAGTGCGCTTCTCGAGATCCAGCTGGAGCTGGCGGGCCGGCAGCGAACGATCGTCTTCTCCGGCGACCTGGGGATGGAAGACAAGCCGATCGTGCGGGACCCCGAGTTTCTCTCCAGTGCGGATTACGTGGTGATGGAATCGACCTATGGTGATCGACTGCATCCGCCAGTGGGTGACCTGGAAGCGGAACTTGCTGCCATCATCCATCGGACTGTTGACCGTGGCGGGAACCTGGTGATTCCCACTTTTGCGGTTGAACGCGCCCAGGAGCTGCTCTATCACCTCGCTCGCATGGCTCACACCGGCAGCATTCCCCGCCTGCCGGTCTACCTCGATAGCCCGATGGCCATCAAGGCCACTGAAGTGTTTGCTCGTCACCAGCACTGCTATGACGAAGATGCCTGGCAGCTGATCATGGAAGGGGAACACCCGTTTTCCTTTGCCGGCCTGGTGATGACCCGCTCGCCGGATGAATCCAGGGCGATCAACCGCGTCAATCAGCCGTCGATCATCCTGGCCACGTCAGGTATGTGTACCGCCGGACGGATCAAGCACCACCTGCGTCACAATATCGAACGTCCGGAATCGACGATCCTGTTTGTTGGCTACCAGGCCAAGGGTTCCCTCGGCCGCCAGATCGTCGATGGTCACGAGCAAGTACGAATTCATCGACGCAACTACACTGTGGCGGCAGAGGTGGTGCAAATGTCCGGGTTTTCGGGGCATGCAGACCAGGCCGGGCTACTCAAGTGGCTGTCCCATTTCCAGCAGGCGCCGGAGCAGATCTTTCTCACACATGGGGATCAAGAGGCGGCCGAGTGTCTGCAGCGGAAGATTCAGCAGGAATCTGGCTGGCCGGTGACAATTCCACAGTATGGTGAGTCGGTTGATTTGATGTAAAATGGAACCTGTCGGCCAGTTGTGGCTCGTGCCACACATTTCGGGCTGGTTAACTGGCAGTAGTCGGTCGACAGGCAGATCCCATCCTGGCGCTCACAGCTCCCATCATCTCTACAGCGATTCTCATGGCGGAATGGTTCTATAAAGCGGGTAACGAGGTGATCGGCCCGATCAAGAACTCACAGCTGCTCGATCTGGTCCGTATCGGCACCGTTTCGAACGATACCCAGGTGCGCAAGGACGATGCCCAGTGGGTACTGGCTCAGGCGATCGGCGGACTGATGGAAGCGGCCGGCAGGATCGAACACAAGAATGTCTGCCCCTATTGCGGTACGGCAATTTCACCGCCGCCGGTGCGCTGCGATGAGTGTCGGCGGGATGTCACCGTGGTACTGACGACAGGCGCGGAACTCCACCGGCCCCCCACCAAGTCCGTGGCAGAAGTACTCAATCAGCACGAGTCCAACGTTGCCGAGAAGGATGAGACTGCGGCATCGCACATGTATATTCTGATGTTGGCAATCACCTGCGCCTTCGCCCTGCCGCTTGGTATCTTCCTGCTGTATAACTTCGAATCGACGGTTATTTTGCAGGTGGTCGGCAGCCTGCTCGGCGCCCTGCTGGCGATTGGTGGTGGTGCTTTTTTCTTTGCCGTGCGAACCAACAACCGGCGGCAGGAATGAGAACGACGTGACCGAGATTTCTGTTCGGACGATAGAAAGTTAATTGATGGCAGATGCCAGCGTGCTACCACCGGCCACAGCTATCTCGTCCAGCGTTATCGAGTTAAGTGGACTGAGTAAGAACTTCGGGCAGGTCCAGGCGCTGCGCGATGTCTCGCTCTCGGTGCCAGCCGGTATTACCGGCTTGCTGGGCCCGAATGGTTCTGGCAAGAGCACGATGATCAAGATCCTGCTGGGCCTGGTGCAGGCCAGCTCGGGGCACGGTACCGTCCTGGGCCGCGATATCTATCGCGACGGCAAAGCGATTCGGGCCGATGTGGGGTTCATGCCGGAAGATGACTGCTATATCTCTGGCATCAGCGGCGTGGAGATGGTCCATTTCGCCGCCTGCCTGAATGGGTACCCATCGGCTGAGGCATTGCGGCGGGCGCATGAAGTCCTAGATTACTGTGGTGCCGAGGAAGAGCGTTATCGTGAGGTCGATACCTATTCCACCGGCATGCGGCAGAAGCTGAAGTTTGCCCAGGCCCTGGTGCACGACCCCGCCCTGCTGATCCTCGATGAACCGACCTCGGGACTCGATCCGGATGAACGTCAATTGCTGCTGAAACGGATCAGCTCTCTGGCAGAAAAGTCGAATATTTCAGTGTTGATCTCCACCCACATCCTGCCGGATGTTCAGCAGATCTGTGACCAGGCAATCGTGATTGCTACGGGCGAGGTGCGCCGCGCCGATTCAATCGAGAACCTCAATCGTCCTACCATCCCGTCGATCGAAATCCGTGTGGTAGGAGATGTAGCCGTTTTCCACGACACGGTGCTCGCCGCCGGTATCGAGGTGATGGAAACAAGCGAGGATCGTTTCGTCCTTGCTGATCCCCATGGTTCGCTGGCAGAACAAGTCTGGCCACTGGCACGCCAGGCAGATGTCGGTATTCGCTCACTTGTTCCGGCACGCACGTCGCTGGATGATGTTTTCCTCCAGGCGGTCCAAGAGGCCCAAGTGGTCGAGGAGGCCCAAGTGGTCGAGGAGGGAGGTGGTAACGATGGCAATGCATGACCTGGGCTATCGCAACTGGGATGAGGAAGCTCGTTACCAGAAAACCAGCTGGCTGCACATTTCCCGATACGGTGCACGCCTGGCCTGGAAAAGTCTATGGCTGAAACGGCTTGTCCTGTTTTCGTTTTTTCCGGCGGTATTTCTGGCAGTTTTCTTCTTCCTCTATGAGCAAGTTGCCAGCTGGCCGGGCATCGCTGAAATGTTGGTGCCTGCCATTGCCAGTGTCGAGGGAGAAGATTTCATAGAAGTTGCCAGTGCCGTTCAACTCACGAGAGAGGAGATACAGAATCCCAGCGAAATCCCCAAGAAGATTCTGCAGACTTACGTGAACGAAAAAAGACCTGTTTACTGGTCCCAGATGGTTTACTATTTTTTCGCCCGCGCTTTGGGCTTGGTGATACTTATCTTTGGGTTGATATCGCCACGTTTAATCTCTCGTGATGTACAGTCACGAGCATTCCTGCTGTACTTTTCTCGACCGATCACGCCCTTCCAGTACGTGCTGGGCAAGCTTGTGACGATCTGGCTGTTCCTGGTTCTAGTTTTCACTCTGCCAGCCTTGTTCTCCTATCTGCTCGGTGTGTTGGTATCTCCAAGTCTTGCGGTTCTATTGAGTACCTGGCTGCTTCCTTTCCGAATCCTTGCTGCCACATTCTTAATCGCCCTGCCAACCGGGCTGCTGGCCCTCTGCCTCTCGTCGCTCGTACAGGAAGCCCGTTATGCCAGCTTTGCCTGGTTTGCGATCTGGATCGTAGGTTACGCATCGTACAGGATTTTATTGGCGACCCAGATCAGTACGGCAGCCAGTACAGCATCCTTGACCACATATACGTTTATCTCCATTTACGATGTCATCCATCAGAATCTTCAATGGGTGTTCGGGTTGGTGAGTTTTGACACGATCAAGTGGTTTTTCCTGGAACTGGTTGCGATCTCGGTTATCTCTTATCTCATTTTGATGCGAAGAGTGACCGCCCCCATTCGGATCTAGCGAGGATGGCCCCCGGGTTATGATTTCCTTCGAACACGTTACTAAGTTGTACGGCATTGTCATCGGAGTGAATGACATCAGCCTCGAACTGCCGCCAGGTGCCTACGGCTTGCTGGGCCCGAATGGTTCTGGCAAGAGCACCTTGTTGAACGTGTTGACGGGCCAGTTGAGGCCATCCAGGGGAGAGGCTCGGTTATTCGGAGCAGATGCGTTTTGCGACATTGGTCCCCTGGAGCGGATCGGGTTTTGCCCCTCGTTGGATATCCTGCCCACGGATGTGACAGGATTGACCTGGGTAAAGTACATGGTCCAGTTGCAGGGATATGATGAAGCGGAAGCCACCCGGCGAGCTCATGATGTGCTGGATAGAGTTGAATTGATGGATGCCCGTGACAGGGGCATGGCTGGTTATTCACGGGGCATGAAACAACGAATCAAGCTGGCCCAGGCGATTGCCCATGAGCCGGAATTGTTGATCCTGGATGAGCCCTTTAGTGGCCTGGATCCGGTTGCCCGCCACCAAATGACAGAATTACTTAGCGACTGGATCAAAGAGGGCAAGAGCGTGTTGATGGCCAGCCACATCCTGCATGAGGTGGAGGCGATTGCTGACAATTTCCTGCTGATCTATGGTGGCCGTTTGCTGGCCAGTGGCGCCACCAATGAGGTTTATGAGATGTTGGACAACGTGCCTCGCCGGATTGACCTGGTGTCCGACGACGCTACTCAACTGGCAGTGCTGGTCCAGCAGCAATCGATTGTCGATGCGGTACAGTTCCACGAGGGTGGAAATGGCGTGTCCGTGTTGACACGAAAACCGCGGGAGGTGTTTCAGCAGTTACCTCACTGGCTCAAGGACCAACAGCTATCGGTGCGCGAGGTGTCTTCGAGTGATGACTCGCTGCAGGCCTTGTTTGAAACATTGATGAAGATCCACCGGGGACAAATCTGATGAATCCCAGCCGAGTGATGGCGGTGATGGCCTTTGAATGGCGGCGCAGCATAGCCTCTCGCCGTTTTGTCAGCTGGATTTTCCTGATTGGATTTCCGGTCTTGATCATGGTTTTAACCGCCAGGATCGGTGCATCGAGTCAGGCTGGAATAACCCCGACCAGCTGGGCATTAACGATCTTCACATTCGTTCCTGGCATCTGTTGCATGCTCTCCTTGCTGTTGACCGCTGCACCGTTCCTGCAGGCGGAAATCGAGGGGCGAACCTGGATCTACATGGCCATTCGGCCCGGCGTCAAAACCGATATGCTCTACGGGAAATACCTGTATGCGGTCAGTCGTACGGTCATCACGGCGAGCATCGCGTTGTTGCTCTGTTTACTGGTCAGTGGACAACTTGGCCAGGTTCGTCTTGTCGTCGTGATGTGGCTGCTGATCGTGCTGAGCAGCCTGGCGTATGCCGCGGTCTATGTGCTAATTGGTGTCATCGCGGTACAGAGGGCACTGGTGATGGCTGTAGCATATTCGGCTATCGAGTTTGGCGTTTCCTTTATCCCGGCGGTGGTCACCCAGATCACGATCCAGTATCGTCTGCGGTCTCTCCTGATCCAGGGAATGCAATGGGATTCCAAGGAATCGAGTGCCTTGTCTGGCTTCATGGCCGACGCAAACATGTTCAGCACGCAGCCCTGGTGGCTGCACGTGGGAATTATGCTGGGTCTGATCGCGGGAACACTGATGGTTACTACAGCCATACTCAAGAGGCGCGAGTTGGGCTCACTCAAGGCCGACTAATCGCAGTTTCCGCCGGCCAGGGAATTCAGGCCAGTGCGCTACCCATGGTCAGGCCCGGGGCTGGCAGGTTGCTGCTGCCCATCAGGTACTGGTCCACGGCCCTGGCAGCACCCCGGCCCTCGTTGATGGCCCAGACAACCAGCGACTGTCCTCGCCGGCAATCACCGGCGGCAAACACACCTTCGACATTGGTTGTAAACTGGCCGTGCTCGGCCTGGTAATTGGTTCGCTCATCGGTTTCGACGTTGAGCAACTGGGAGGCGTATTGCTCCGGGCCGAGGAAACCCATCGCCAGCAGCACCAGATCAGCTTCAATCTCCTGCTGACTTCCCTCCACCCGGCTGAAGGGGGGACCGTTGTCGACCGGATTGGACCAATCGACCTGGCAGATCTTCAAGGCCCGCACGTTGCCGTTGTCGTCACTGACAAACTCGATTGTTTCGACTTCGAATTGCCGTGGATCCTGGCCGAACTTTGCGGCAATTTCTGTATGTCCATAGTCGGTGCGGAAGATCCTGGGCCACTGCGGCCAGGGATTGTTGGCAGCTCGTTCGGCGGGTGGCTGCGGCACGATCTCCAGGTTCACGAGGCTCTTGCAGCCATGCCGGATAGCAGTGCCGATGCAGTCACAGCCGGTATCGCCACCACCAATCACAATCACGTTCTTGTCGCGGGCATTGATAAAGTTGCCATCCTGGAGATTACTGTCGAGCAGGCTGCGTGTGTTGGCGGTCAGGAAGTCCATGGCAAAGTGAATGCCTGACAGCTCGCGTCCGTCGATTGGCAAGTCGCGAGGCAGCGTGGCCCCGGTTGCCAGCAGCAGGGCATCGTTCTGCTCCATCAATTCTGCTGGCTGGATATCCTGGCCAACATCGGTGGAGGGCATGAAGACGACTCCCTCGGCTTGCATCTGGTCGAGCCGTCGCTGCACCACCTGCTTGTCGAGTTTCATGTTGGGAATACCGTACATCAAGAGCCCGCCGATTCGATCGGCTCGCTCGTAGACAGTGACCAGGTGGCCGACCGAATTGAGCTGTGCTGCTGCCGCCAGTCCAGCTGGTCCCGAGCCGACGATGGCGACCGATTGTCCTGTCCGCGTGGCTGGTGGATTGGCAGTGATCCAGCCCTCGTCCCAGCCACGATCGACGATCGCGTTTTCGATATTCTTGATCGTGACGGGGGGCTCAATGATCTCCAGCACACAGGCACCCTCGCAAGGAGCGGGACAGGTACGGCCGGTGAATTCAGGAAAGTTATTGGTCTGGTGGAGTCGATCGAGTGCCTCGCGCCAGCGGCCCTGGTAGACCAGGTCATTCCACTCCGGAATCAGGTTGTCGATGGGGCAGCCGCTGTGTGACTGGCAAAAGGGTACGCCGCAGTCCATGCAGCGGGCACCCTGCAGCTTCAGCTGGTCCTCTTCAGCTGGAGTGAAGATCTCGTCGTAGTCACGGATCCGCAGCAGTGGTTCCCGGTAGGGAACGGTGCGACGCTCGTAATCTTTGAATCCTGTCGGTTTTCCCATGACTTTTCACGTTTCCAGCGGCTGACTTCAGCCAGTTGATTCCAGGTCAGCTGCGGCTGCCAGTTTCTGTTTCTCGAGCACTCGCTTGTAATCGATCGGCATGACCTTGATGAATTGCTGCAGGTTCGCTGGCCAGTCTTCCAGGACCTGACTGGCGACATCGGATTCGGTGTATTGATGATGCAACTGGATCAATTCGAGCAGCTCGGCAACATCCTCCGGCTGCTCGACTGTCTCCAGCTGAACCAGGCCGAGGTTGCACTTCATGTTGAAGTCATCCTGGAGGTCCCAGATATAGGCAACACCGCCTGACATGCCGGCGGCAAAGTTGCGGCCGGTGGGACCGAGTACGACGACGCAGCCGCCGGTCATGTATTCACAGCCGTGATCACCGACTCCCTCGACGACGGTTCGCGCACCACTGTTACGAACGGCAAATCGTTCGGCGGCCCGACCACGGAAGAAGGCCTCGCCACTGGTTGCTCCGTAGAGCACAACATTGCCGACGATAATATTTTCGGCTGGGACAAAGCTGCTATTGCGCGGCGGGTAGATGACCAGCTTACCGCCCGAGAGGCCCTTGCCGACATAATCGTTGGCATCTCCCTCGAGTTCCATACTGATGCCAGCCGCCAGGAAGGCACCGAAACTCTGGCCAGCCGAGCCCTGGAAACGGATCTTGATGGTGTCCGTCGGCAGGCACTCTTGCCCCCAGGAGTTGGCGACATGATGGCTGAGGATGGTCCCCACCGTGCGATTTGTGTTGACGATAGGCAATTCAATTTCAACTGGCTGGCCGGATTCCAGTGCAGGCCGAGCGAGTTCAAGCAGCTGGTTGTCGAGTGCGAATTCCAGTCCATGGTCCTGGGATTGCGTGCAGTAGACATCGACGCCGGCGTGCGGTTTTTCAATCGGCTCGAGGATCGCGGTCAGGTCCAGTCCGTCCGACTTCCAGTGCTGAATCGCATCCTTGGTCTCCAGGCAATCGGTCCGCCCGACCATTTCATTGATGGTGCGAAAACCAAGCTGGGCCATGTAACGGCGTGCTTCCTGGGCCACCATGAAGAGGTAATTGACAACATGTTCGGGCTGGCCGGTAAACTTGGCTCGCAAGTCAGGGTCCTGGGTCGCGATACCGACCGGGCAGGTATTCAGATGGCACTTGCGCATCATGATGCAGCCAATGGTGATCAGCGGGGCGGTTGAAAAGCCCATCTCCTCGGCACCCAGCAGGGCCGCAATGACCACGTCGCGACCGGTCTTGAGTCCGCCATCCGTCTGCAGCACGGTGCGGCTGCGGAGGTCATTCAAGACCAGTGTCTGGTGGGTTTCGGCAATGCCCAATTCCCAGGGCAAGCCAGCGTGCTTGATACTTGTCAGCGGGGACGCGCCGGTGCCGCCGACATCGCCGGAAATCAGGATGTGATCCGCATGTGCCTTGCAGACACCGGCTGCGACAGTACCAACTCCCACCTCGGAGACCAGCTTGACGCTGATGCGGGCAGAGGGATTGGCATTTTTGAGGTCATGGATCAATTGGGCGAGGTCTTCGATCGAGTAGATATCGTGATGGGGTGGCGGGCTAATGAGTCCCACGCCGGGGGTCGAGTAACGGATGCGGGCGATATTGTCATCGACCTTGCGGCCGGGCAATTCACCCCCCTCGCCTGGCTTGGCACCCTGGGAGATCTTGATCTGCAGCTCGTCGGCGTTTGCCAGGTACCAGATCGTGACCCCGAAACGACCCGAGGCAACCTGCTTGATGGCAGATCGCTTGGAATCACCGTTGGGCAGCGGATCGAAGCGCAGCGGATCCTCTCCCCCCTCGCCGGTATTACTTTTGCCGCCCATGCGGTTCATGGCGATTGCCAGCGTTTCATGGGATTCAGCTGAGATCGAACCGAAGCTCATGGCACCGGTGCAAAACCGCTTGACGATCTCGCTGGCTGGCTCGACGTCGTCGAGTGGAATCGGGCCACCGTTGACGTTCTCCTTGAACTGCAGCAGTCCGCGGAGCGAACAGCGAGTGCGGGCATCGTGATTGGCATGCTGGGCGAATTTCCAGTAGGCCTGTTCATCGTTGTCCCGGCCAGCGACCTGCAGGTCTGAGATCGCCTGGGGATCCCACATGTGGCGTTCCCCCTCCGCACGCCAGTGGAATTCACCAGGGTTGGAGAGTTGCGAGAGCTTGTCCTCTTGCCGCTGCGGATAGCCGAGGGCGTGACGACGGAGCGATTCCTCTGCCAGCACGTTGAAATCGACTCCCTGGACACGGCTGGCGGTTCCCACAAAGCAGCGATCGATGACCTCGTCACGCAGGCCAATGGCCTCAAAAATCTGGGCACCCTTGTAGCTCTGCAGAGTGGAGATTCCCATCTTGGCCATCACCTTGAGCATGCCCTTGGCGATGCCCTTGCGATAGGCACTCACCAGCTTGTCGTCGTCGGCGAAAATCTCGGCGTCCAGCAGGTTGTCGCGACGCGACTGCCAGAGGGCCTCGAAGGCCAGGTAAGGATTGATCGCATCGGCGCCATAGCCAACCAGCAGGCAATGGTGGTGGACCTCGCGGGCCTCGCCGGTTTCCAGCACGATACCAATCCGGGTCCGCTTGGCCTGGCCGATAAGATGGTGATGTACGGCTCCGCAGGCCATCAAGGAACTGAGTGGGACGCGGTCGGCATCGACAGCGCGGTCCGAAAGAGCAACCAGGCTGTATCCCTCCTCAATGGCAGCTTCTGCTTCAGTACAGATCCTCTGGATGGCGGCACGCATGCCGTCGACACCCTCGTTGCGTGGGAAAGTGATGTCGATCGTTTTGGTTCGCCAGCCACGATGATCGAGTTGCTGGATGGAGGCGAACTCCTCGTTGGTGAGGATCGGATGGGGAATCAGCAAGCGGTGGCAGTGTGTCGGGCCTGCATCCAGCAGGTTCTGCTCGGGCCCGATATAACACTCCAGTGACATGATCACCTCTTCCCGGATCGAATCGATGGCGGGATTGGTGACCTGTGCGAAGAGCTGTTTAAAGTAGTCGTAGAGGAGTCGTGGCTGGTCGCTGAGGCAGGCGATGGCAGCGTCGTTACCCATCGAGCCAACGGGGTCACGTTTCTGTTGCACGAGTGGGATCAGCATGAACCGCAGTGTCTCGGCAGTGAAGCCAAAGGCCTGCATGCGATCGAGCAGCGTCTGCGGCTCGAATTGTCGTACGCTGCTGGCTGCCGGCAGGTCCCCCAGCTGTATTCGCTCAGTTCGCAACCACTCGGCATAAGGTTGCCGATCTGAAAACTCGGACTTCAGCTCATCGTCCGGGATCAAACGACCCCGTTGGAAGTCGACCAGGAACATACGTCCGGGCTGCAGGCGACCCTTGTGCTTGACGTTGGCGGGGTCCACATGCAGCACGCCCACCTCGCTGGCCATGATCACCCGGTCGTCGTGTGTCAGGTAGAAGCGGCTGGGTCGGAGACCGTTACGATCGAGCACGGCGCCAATATAGTGGCCGTCGGTGAAGACGATCGAGGCGGGACCGTCCCAGGGTTCCATCAAGCAGCTGTGGTACTCGTAGAAGGCGCGTTTCTTTTCCGACATCGATTCGTGCTTCTGCCAGGCCTCGGGGATCATCATCATGACCGACTCCTGCAGCGTGCGGCCGCTCATCAGGAGAAACTCCAGGGCGTTATCAAAGTTGCCGGAATCGGAACAGTCGGGCTCGATGATGGGAAACAGATCGGGCATCTGTTCGCCCAGCAGCTCCGACTGGAACATCCCCTCGCGGGCCCGCATCGCGTTGATATTGCCGCGCATGGTGTTGATTTCACCGTTGTGCGACATGAAGCGGTTGGGCTGGGCCCGATCCCAGCTGGGGAAGGTGTTGGTGGAAAAGCGGGAATGGACCATGGCCAGGTGAGTTGTGTAATCGGCTGCAGCGAGGTCGGGAAAATAGGGTAGAAGCTGGGAGGTGGTCAGCATCCCCTTGTAGATCATGACCGTGGTCGAGAGGCTGCAGATATAGAACAGGGCGGCTTCCGCCAACGTCGTGCTCCCACGTAAGCAGTGGCTGGCCCGCTTGCGAATGAAATACAGCTGGCGTTCCAGCTGCTCTCCAGATACGCCCTCGCCGCCAGCAATCAGTAACTGTTCCATCACCGGTTCAGCGGCCCGTGCGGTCTGCCCCAGGTCGGCATCGTCCGGTCTGGTCGGCACAGCACGCCAGCCGAGTAGCTGTTGCCCCTGCTCATCGATCAGTTGCTCGACCACCTGCTTGCACTCAGCGCGTTCCTGCTCGTCTCGGGGAAGGAAGACGATACCAGCTCCGTAATGCCCTTCAGCTGGCAGCTCGACTGACAGCTCCTCGGCGGCGACCCGGGCCAGGAATTCATGCGGCAGGGCGGTCAGCATGCCGGCTCCATCGCCGGTGTTGACTTCACATCCACAGGCACCCCGATGGTCCATGGCGAGCAGCACCTCGTAGGCATCGAGCACGATCTGGTGACTCCGCTGGCCCTTGATATGGGCCACGAAGCCGACGCCACAGCTGTCCTTTTCGTAAGCCGGGTCATACAGGCCCTGCTTGGGCGGTGGTCCAAGTCGGGCTGTTCGTTGTGTCAGTGGAGTTGTCATCGGAATATTGTGCTGCCCCTGAATTCAGCGGGAGCTGGAAGCCTTTCCAGAACTGTGGTTGTTCGATTGGTTTGTTCTCTTGCGTCCGTTAACACGGCCGTTGCCGCCGGACTGACGATTGCTGGTGGCTGCACCATCTTCTACCAGCAACTCGATAAAACGCCGTGCCGTGCGCCCCAGCTCCGCAGAGCGGCGATGGATGATTGCCAACGGACGGTCAAAAGTCACTCCCCGCAACTGTGCCACGCTGAGCGTGCCGGCGGCGACCTCACGGCTGACCGTCGGTTCTGGCAGCAGGCTGATGCCAGAGTTGATCTCGATGGCTCGCTTGAGCGTTTCGATGTTATCAAATTCAAGCACCACGGGTGCATCGACCTTGGCACTCACCAGCAGTCGGTCGATCTCTCGACGAATTGCCAGGCCGTCGCTGAAGGCGACCATCTCGTGGCCATCCAGCTGGGATAAGCGGACGGCGTCGAGTTGCGCTAGTGGGTGGTCGGGGCTGCAGACCAGCACCATCACTTCGTCCCGCCAGGGAAGCGTTGCCAGGCTGCGACTCTTGCGTGGGTAACTCACGAGGCCGAGATCAACGTCCCCATGCTTGACTCGTTCATACACGTCAGCCGGGTGGTGGTATTCGAGGTTCACCTGGGCACGCGGAAATCGCTGCTTGAAATTCTGCACAAACTGCTTCATATAACTGAGTCCAGCTGAGTAGATCGAGGCAACACGGACCTGCCCCTCAATCTTCTCGTGCAGCGATCGTACTTCCTCTTCCAGGCTGTTCAGCTTCTTCACCAGACGACGGCAGCCGTCATAGTAGACCTGGCCCTCGGCAGTCAGCTCCAGCGGCCGCTTGGAACGATCCAGCAACTTGACACCCAGGTGGTCTTCCAGTTGGTGGACGATCTGGCTGGCACCCGATTGGGTCATGCCGTTATCGTCCGCGGCGCGCGAAAAACTGCGCCGACCGACGACATCGCAGAAAACCTTAAGCGACTTGACGTGCATCAAAGACCAGACGCAGCGAGCGATTAAAAAACACGATAGAGTGCGAGCGCACTATTAGAAACGAGAATACTAGGATATGGCCCGTGCGGGCCGCCGTCAAGCAGCTGTCGAGATATTTTGTACTGGCGGACGGGAGCTGGTTAGCGAGCTCAGGGTCGTGGTGGATTGCGATAATCGAGCGGTGGCTGCTGGCCTTCACGCATCAGCGACTTGTAGGGTCGGCCCGACAGTCGTTGCTCGTGTTCCGCACGGGCAGTTGTCAACTGAGCGGGGTCGCTGAAGAGGTCCCAGGCCGAGGCGGCTAGCACCCGGGCGGCCAGATTCATCCCCCGGCGTGCCATCGGGGTTACGCCACAGGCGACTGCCTGCCAGGAATGTCCAGGTGTACCCGGCACCCAGCAGGCCGTGCTGAAGCCGCTGGTCGGGACGGACCAGGAGACATCGCCCACATCGGTCGACCCCATGCCGATCGAACCCCCCTGGTCTATCACCGAGCTAATCGAATCCAGCGGCTGCGGCTTTGCCAGTGTCTGCTGCAGGCGAGCAGCAAAACGGACATCCTCCTCGTCGAACTCCAGGTCGTTCAACTGCCGCAGGTTCGCCAGGCTGATCTTGGCCAGGGTATTGTTCGGCAGGATCTCCATGATGCCACCCTGGTGGTTTACTTCCAGTCTGGTCTCGGTTGCCAGGGCTGCGCCCTGAGCACACATTTCCAGGCGGCGATAGAGTGAGCGGACAACATCGGAGTTGGGGTGGCGCACGTAGTAGTAGACTTCGGCAAAGTCGGGCACCACGTTGGGGGCCGCCCCGCCATACGTGATGATGTGATGGATCCGTGTGCCAGTCGGTGTATGTTCTCGTAACAACTGAGTCGCATGATTAGTCAACTCCACTGCGTCGAGTGCCGAGCGGCCCTGCTCAGGGGCTCCGGCAGCATGCGCGGCGCGACCATGAAAACGGAACTTGACTGCGATCCGCGCCAGCGTGGAGCGATCTCCAGCGGCATTCTGGCTGCCTGGATGCCAGTGGAGTATGGCATCGCAGTCCTTGAACAATCCCGCCTGGACCATGAACACCTTGCCGCTGCCCCCCTCCTCCGCCGGGCAGCCATAGAATCGGACGGTGCCGCTGATCGTGCCCGCTCGAATCTGCTCGGCAACAGCAATCGCTGCTGACGCAGCTGCGGCGCCGAACAGGTGGTGCCCACAGCCGTGGCCGTAGCCATTCCCTTCCGCTGGAGCTTCCCGCTCGGGCCTGGCTGTCTGGGCCAGCCCTGGCAGGGCGTCGAATTCACCGAGGATGCCAATCACCGGTTTCCCCTTGCCAACCGTGGCGGTGAAGGCCGTCGGTATTCCAGCCACCCCCAGGCGAACCTCAAAACCTGCCTCCTCAAGCATCGAGGCCAGCAGGGCAGACGATTTCGTTTCCTGGTAGCCTGGCTCGGCATACTCCCAGATCTGCAGGGCAGCTTTCCAGCTGACCGCATCTCGACGATTGATAGAGTCATACAGCGCGTCCTTCTGCGCAGCGAGCGAAGCGGGAAAGCTGACGGCCAACAGGAGCAACAGAGCGGCAGTGCGGACATGATTGGTCATCGTACACCTGTACAGGAAAGGACAGTCGGGCTTATCGTTAAGCCGATAGCGAGTGCCACCACTGTGCTGCATGCTGAGCAGACGTGCAAGAGAGTGGCACAAGGTTGCTGATCCCAGGCAGCTTGCCCAGCGGCAGGCCGTCTGGATAAACTGGTCCCGGAATGCAATTACCCGAGAAACTCTGCACAAAAGAGATTCTGACCATGCGTCTATGCCTCCTCAGCCTGCCACTCCTTGTCCTGCTGTTCAGCTCTGGGTCGCCAGTCGGCAACAGCCAACTGGCTGGAGCAGAGAAGAAGCCTGCCCAGCAGCTGTTTGTTGCCGTGCCCTGCACCGACAAGAAACTCTTCACCACCGGCATCGAGGGCCCGGCCTGTGCCAGGAATGGCGTGCTCTACGCTGTCAACTACCAAAAGCAGGGGACGATCGGACGCCTGCTTCGTAACGGCACGACAGAATTGTTCGTCACGCTGCCCGAGGGGAGTGTCGGTAACGGGATCCGGTTTGATCGACGCGGCATGATCTACGTGGCAGATTATCCCCAGCACAATATCCTGCGTATTCACCCGCGAACTCGTACGATCGAGGTCTTTGCTCATGATGACCGCATGAATCAACCCAACGACCTGGCCATCGATGGTAACGGTGTGCTGTATGCCAGCGATCCCAACTGGAGTAACGGCAGCGGACAGTTGTGGCGGATCGACAGCAGCGGCAACGTCACGCGTCTGGCGACCGAACTCGGCACGACCAATGGCATCGAAGTCAGCCCGGACAACAGCACGTTGTACGTCAATGAGAGTCTGCAGCGCAACGTCTGGGCATTCACGATCAAGCAGGACGGAACTCTGGCGCAGAAACGACTGATCCGGCAATTTCCTGACCACGGCTTCGATGGCATGCGCTGCGACCAGCAAGGCAACCTCTACATCACTCGGCACGGCAAGGGAACCGTGGTAAAAATGCAGCCTGACGGAGAGATCCTGGCCGAGATTGATGTGCTCGGCACAAGCCCAACCAACCTCTGTTTTGGAGGCTCCGATGGGCGGACCGTTTATGTCACGGAAGTCGAACATCAGCGGGTGGTCAAGTTTCGCGCGGATCAGCCCGGACTGGCCTGGCAGCGATGGAAAAAGTGAGTGAGTTGTGACCATGACGAAAGACAAACAAGGAGAAGCCGATGCTGGCAGGTGATATTTACGAACCCAGGAAGATCCGGTTGGTCGAGACCGACGAGCCAGTACTCGATCCCGCCACCCCTGGCGAGATTATCTTTCAGCCCGAACTGGCCTGCCTGTGTGGATCCGACCTGCTGTTTTTCGAAGCCGACAACCCTGGCTACGAACCAGTCATCGGCCAGTCACTGCATGAGATGATCGGTCGCGTCGTCGACACCAACGGCGATCGATTCCAGCCCGGCGACCGTGTGCTCTGTGTTCCCAACAGGCACCTCGGCCTCTGCGAACGATTTCGGGTGACCGAGAACCAGGCTATTCCACTCGATCAGCGCGTTGCCGAAGACCAGGCACTGCTGGCACAGCCACTGGGGACCGTGCTATTCGCGCTCCGCAAGCTGCCAAACCTGCTGGATGAAAAAGTTGCCGTGATTGGCCAGGGGCCGATGGGCCAGTTGTTTAACCTGGCCCTCAGCCAGCTCGGTGCACGCCAGGTGATCGGTGTCGATCTGCTTGAGGACCGGCTCAAGATCAGCCCTGCCATGGGAGCGACTCACACAGTTAACGCCAGCAACCAGGATCCAATCCAGGCCGTTCATGAGATTACCGGCGGCGAGGGTCCCGACCTGGTGGTCGAAGTCGTTGGCCATCGGGAACAGGTCTTGAATTACTGTACCCAGCTCTGTCGACCCTTCGGCACGATCCTGTTCTTTGGTGTACCGCCCAAGACGATCGACAATTTCGATATCTACACCGTCTTTTGGAAGAATCAGACGATCGTCACCAGCGTGGGACCGGACTTCAGCAAGGATTTTCCGCTGGCCATGCAGTGGATCGCCGAGGGTCGTGTGGACGTTTCACCGATCATCACGCATCGCATGCCCTGGACCGAGATCCAGCAGGCGTTTGATATTTTCAGCCAGCGGCAGGACGGTGCGATCAAGGTCTTCCTCGATTTCCCGGCCTAGCTGAAGCTGATGGCCGGCAGCCAGGCCAGATCGCTCTGGATGCTAGTGGTTGGCGGAGCCAGCGGGATCGAAATAGGCCGGCTCGCGTCCTTCCTGCCACTTGATGTTGCAGCCAATACTGGGTTGCTGCGACTCGGAGACTGGTGCCCCGGCGAGCACCGCATCGAGAGCAGCACGCAGGTCCGCGCCTGTCACCGGAATGTCGTTGCCGGGACGGCTGTCATCGAGTTGTCCTCGATAGGCGAGTTGCTGTTGGCCATCAAAGATGAAAAAGTCGGGAGTGCAGGCAGCCTGGTAGGCGGCGGCCACATCCTGCTCCTCGTCAAACAGGTAGGCAAACGTGTAGCCCTGCTGTTCGGCCTCGTGCACCATTTGTTCAGGAGAATCTTCCGGATGGCTGGCAACATCATTGGAGCTGATGGCGACCACACCGACTCCCTGCGACTGGTAATCCCTGCCCAGCTGTGCGAGTTGCGAGGCGATATGCTTCACGAACGGACAGTGATTACACATGAAGATCACAAGCAGCGCCGGGGTACCGTCAAAATCGGCCCTGCTGACCAGCTGCCCATCGACATTTCGTAAGCTGAAATCAGGTGCGGGCGTACCGATTGGCAGCATTGTACTGGCGGTCTTTACCATGGTCGGATTGGTCCTTGATCAAGTCAGCGGGGAGAAGAGCAGTCGGAGCATCGTGACGCTGAAGGGGTGGGCCGTCAGACGCCTGCCGAGATTGCAGCCGGACTGATCGTAAATTGCGAGAGGCCGATACGCAACTCGTCGTCGACATCCAGCGGACTCTCGTCAATCCGCAGGCCATTGAGGTAAGTTCCATGCCGCGAGCCGAGGTCTCGAATTACCAGTTCACCGTCTCGGCAATCGATTTCACAATGCTGACAGCTGAGCCAGCGGTCGTCGACACAGATATCCGCCTCCTCGCTTCGTCCAATCGTCAAGGGAAATCGCGAGAGCGGGTAGGTGGCCAGCCCGGTCGCTTCGCTGCTATGGACCAGGTGGGCAATCGAGGCAGTCAGCTGTGAACGGGTTGCCTGGGAAAGAGGGTTCATCATGCCAGCTTGGATAGAAGGTGGGAGCGGTGAAGACCGTGTGCAGACTTCGTGACGCAGGTGCTTGAGCCAGTCGTGACTCTCACCGCATGCCAGAAAAGGTAGGACGTGTCGCTGGCATGCCCGGTAACTGATTACCTCATGTAGGCCATCCACGCTATCGCTCCGATAGCGAGCTGTCAATCGACCGGCGGCAATCGGTCAAAAAGTTGCCTGCTATTGGCTGAAAGTTGCTGCTGGAAGGGCTCTTTGTCCAGCTGCCGACAGTCAGCAAGGCACTCAAAAGTGTGTACCAGCAAGGCCGGTTCGTTGGGTCGCTGGCTGCGACAGGGGTGTGGTGAGAGCCAGGGCGCATCGGTTTCAATCAGGATCCGGTCAGCCGGCACAGCGGTGGCGACCTGACGCAGCTGGTCGGATTTCTTGAACGTCAGCATACCGGCGAAGCTGATATACATTCCTAGCTCGAGGCAGGCTTCCAGCAATGGTTGATCGCCGCTGAAGGAGTGCATCACGCCGCGTAGTGGCCCGCGCTGCCGCGCCTCGCTGAGCATCGTCAGGATATCGTCACCACAATCGCGCATGTGAACGATGAATGGCAGATCGGTCTGCTGGGAGAGCCGTAGATGACGATCAAAGTAATCCTGCTGCAGTTCCAGTGGCGAGTAATCCCAGTGCCGATCGAGCCCGGTCTCACCGAGTGCCACCACGCCAGGCTGATCGACGAGCGCCAGGATCCTGTCCCAGTCGCCAGTGTCGGCCTCGCTGCAATAGTTCGGTTGGATCCCGACGGCGGCGTGGACGTCTGCCAGTTGTGCAGCCAGACGAACCGAGTGCTCGCTGGAGTCCGCTGTCGTGCCGACGGTGATCAGCGTTGTGACGCCGGCCAGCCGGGCCCGCTCCAGCAGCAATTCCCGCTGGCCATCAAACTGCTCGTCGTCCAGGTGCAGATGAGTATCAACCAGGGCCATGGTAAATCAAGCCAGCGGGTGAAAGAGCTACGAGCGGTGACGCAGCGTTCCGCAGCAGGCCCCTCCCGTCGCAGGCCTACTCGTCAGCCGGCTGCTGCAACTCAAGCAGCGAATCGAGGTGCGCCTTGGCACTTCCAACCGCTTCCTGGGCAACTGCCTGGGCCATCGCATTGGCGGCCAGTTCCTGGACACACTGTTCAGATTCGACAATCATGGCCCGCTGCCTGTCGATCATCAGGCCCAGCAGGTAGTCGATTGAAAGGTCGTGGAGGCTGGTGAAGTCGATGGGGAATTCACCCGCGTCGACCAGCTCGTGATTGGCCAGGATCATCGATCCGATCCGGCCGACCACGGACTGCTGATCTTCCGCGATCTGCGCCAGCAGTTCCGTGACATCTTCCCGCCCGCTTGCCACCCAGGGGGTGGTGTACTGCAGGTAGATCGGCAGCGAACGGCTGTGGAGTACGGACAAGCGGTTCAGGCCAGCGATAGTTTGGGAACTGATGGACATGCAGCACAATCAGCGGGTGGCGAGCACCCGCACTCTCTTAGGAGATATTCTGGATTAGGTACCTGGCAGCCGACGTGGCATAGGTGCTGAGCATTTCCCAGTTGATCATCAAGAGGGCCGTCGGTGCGGTCAGCAGGAGCACGAACAAGCCACCAGGGCTGCGGGTCAGCGAGAGCGATGCCGGCAGCGGGTCGGGAGCATCTTCCATGACCATGACTTTGACGACACGCAGGTAATAAAAGAGGCTGATTGCCGTGTTGATGCCGCCCACGATCAGCAACACCATCAGGTAATTCTGGCCAGCACTGGCATAGCCCTCAGCCAGCGAAGCGAAGATGGCGAATTTTCCCAGGAAACCAGCCAAGGGAGGTAAGCCGACAAGACTAAAGAGCATCATGCAAAAACAGATGGTGATGCCTGGTGAAGTCTTGATCAGCCCCCGGTAGCCGGAGATCTCCTCGCTGCCCAGCGTGTTGCGCAGGAAAGCAACTACGGCGAAGGCGCCCAGGTTCATGAACAGGTAAACCACGATGTAGATGACCAAGCCGGCAACGGCCTGTTCGGCGCTGGCTGCATCCATGCCAGCCAGCACCATCACCGGCGCCAGGGCCATCATCATGTAGCCGGCATGGGCGATGGTCGAGTAAGCAAGCAGTCGCTTGATGTTCGTCTGTCCATAGGCGGCCAGGTTGCCAAAGGTACAGGTGATGATGGCGAACAGGGCAATCAACCGTCCGATGAATGTCCGCACAGGGCTGAGTGCAGCAATACTCTCGTCCCGGGTTGACGGTGCATGCTGTTCAATGATCGCTGGCACCGTGCTGGTTAAGTGAGTTGTCGCTGGCAGATCAGCCAGCTCGGTCTGCTGCTGATAGATCGCCTGCACCTGCAGCTCGGTACCCGCTTTGAGACTGTCGGGTGGCACGGTGCCGAGTCCGATGGCAACTCGGACCAGCAGTGCCAGCGCGGCTGCCTTGGAAGCGACACTCAGGAAGGCATTTACCTCGGCACAGGCACCATGGAATACATCCGGGCACCAGAAGTGAAAGGGGACAGCCGAGAGTTTGAAGGCCAGCCCGACGCCGATCATCAAGCCACCGAGTGAGAGGACCATCAACTCGCCGTTGCCGAAGGCGGGCAACTTGTCAGCCAGCAAGACAGCCATTGTGGGGAGATGTGCCGAGCCGATCAGTCCGACCAGCAGGCTAATGCCGTAGAGCATCACGCCCGCCGCACCGGCACCGTAGATCGCGTACTTGAGTGCTGCCTCGCTGCCGGTCCGTCGTCCCTTGAGCATGCCGGCCAGCACATAGGATGGCACGCTGGCCATTTCGACTGCCATGAAAATCATCAGCATGTGGTTGGATGAGACCATCAGGCACAAGCCGACGGTCGCTCCCAGCACCAGCGCATAGATGTCGGCACTGTCCTCGCGGTCCGGGATCCCTGAGAGTCGACTGAAGATCAGGAACAGGAAAGCAAAGCCAATCAACAGGCTGCGTATCATCACGGTAAAGCCGTCGTAGACTAGCATGCCGGTGAAAATCTCGACTCGCGGGATACCCCCCCCGTCTGCCAGGCCGAAGGGTCGGGCCAGCCAGAGTGCGACGCCGGTAGCGACCAGCGAGACCCAGAACAGCGAGATCTGCTGCCGGTTGTCAAACAGGCGAACCAGTAGCAACAGCACGATCGTCCCACAGAGCACCAACTCGGGCAAAAACAGCCCGATACTGGAAGAAGAGAAGACTCCTCCCTTGGTGTCGACGATCAGGTCATCTACCAGTCTATGCAGGTCCACGGTTTCGCTTGTCCTCTCACATCAGGCTGTCAGGCCCCATCGGGGGCCTGGCAGTCTGGCTACTCTTTTCAGGGGCTCTGGGCCAGGATGGGAATACTCCGCTCGCCACGGCTGCTCGGCGGTGCTCGTGTCAAGTCGCTGGGTCGCGGCCGGACCGGCGCAACGGCAGCCAGCGGCTCAGTGGGAGCTGCGGTCGACGCTTCCGGGTCCGTGATTGCCGGGACTTCCGTTTGCGTTTCCAGCAGCGGAACTTCCTTGACGTGTTCTGTCCAGTCGGCGAGATCTCCCGCCTGCTGCTCGATTGTGTCATCCATGTACTTGAGGACCGTCTGGTAGGGGAAGACACCCAGCAGAATCGCCAGCGACAGCAGGATGCAGCCGATCGACTTCTCGCGGGTGCTGACGGGCGTCAGCTCTTCCTCGTGCGGTCCCCGGTACTCAGCGCCGAGATAAACGCGTTGCAGGCACCAGAGGATATAGCCCGCGGTCAGGATTACTACCGAGGCAGCAATCACGGCCAGCACCATGCTGTAATTCCACACCGCCAGCACCACCAGCACCTCGCCGATGAATCCGCACAGTCCTGGTAAGCCCAGCCCGGCGAAGAACAGACCGATCGACATCGCCGTGTAGAACGGCATCTTGTGATACAGTCCACCAAATTCCGCCAGGTTCCGGTGATGGACCCGGTCGTAGACGATGCCGACCATGAAGAACATGCCGGCTGAGCTGATTCCGTGTCCAATCATCTGGAACATGGCGCCGCTGATTCCCTGCACCCAGTAATCGGTCACGTACTCGGGGCTGGCCGCTGACCAGACTCCCAGGCCGAGCATCACATAGCCCATGTGGCTCACGCTACTGTAGGCGACCAGTCGTTTAAAGTCTGTCTGTGCCAGGGCTGCGAAGGCACCGTAGACCATACTGACGGCACCCAGCCCGCAGACCAGCCAGGCCAGGTCATAGCCGCCGTGCGGACAGATCGGATAGCAGATGCGGATGATCCCGTAGCCGCCCATTTTCAGCAGCACTCCCGCCAGGATCATCGAGATCGGTGTGGGAGCCTCGACATGCGCGTCCGGCAGCCAGGTATGGAATGGCACCGAGGGGACCTTGATGATGAACCCGATCAGCAGCAGCAGGAAGGCCCAGCGCTGCCAGCTGGGACTGTAGAGTTCGGTCTTCTGACCGATGCCGGCCAGTGCCAGCAGGTTGAATGTATGAACGGCCCGGTGAGTTCCACTTACCTTCTCTGCGCTGACCTGAGCAAGTGTCTGTTTGAGCGCACGCGATGAGATTTTCATCTTCTTCCAGTCCTGACTGTCCTCCACGCGCAGAAATGCTGGCGGCGTTGTACCGTGCTCGGCCATTTCGACCACCTGGGCCTGCAGGTCGTTGTCGATTTCCTGGTAGAGCACCACCAGGTCGCTCTTGAAGTACAGCATCAGAATGGCGATCAACATCAGCACGCTGCCGACCAGCGTGTAGAGGAAAAACTTGAGGGCTGCGTATTCACGCCGCGGGCCACCCCAGATGCCGATCAGGAAGTACATCGGCAGCAGCATGACTTCCCAGAAGACGTAGAACAGGAAAAAGTCGAGGGCCATGAAGACGCCCAACATGCCGGTTTCCAGCAGCAGGAAGAGAATGCAATAACCCTTGACATGCTTCTTGATGGACCAGCTGGCTGCCATCGCCAGCATACTGATCAGCGCGGTCAGCACGATCAGTGGCAGACTGATGCCATCGACTCCCATGAAATACTCGATATTGAACGAGGGAATCCAGTCGGCATTGAAGGTGCTCTGCATGGCTGCCGAGGTATCGTTGAACTGCGTTTCCGGGAGCACGAAGAAGACCAGCATGGTGAGCGCAAAGACACAGATCGTTACGATCAGCGTGACGATCCGGAACAGGTCATCGCGGCGCGACTGATGCTCCTCATCGGTGGTGCCGGGCCAGAGGGCCAGGACCAGCGCTGCCAGGGCGGGGCCGAATACAATCAAGCTCAGGAAAAAGGTTGCCATTGTTCAATTCCGCTCGGGAAATTATCCCGTCTTGCCTTGGGTTATCTTTGTCTCGGTTCTGTCTTTTCGTCAGTATCCGTTTTTGGATTGCCGGGGAACTTAGCCACCGGCACTCGCGGGACTCTGGAAGAAGAAACTGATCACAAGGAACAGGGCCACAGCTGCGACCACGATAAACATCACGTACTGCCTGAGACGGCCAGTCTGCACGGCGCGCAGGGCAATGCCCAGGCGATGCGTCATGGCCGCTGTCCAGTTCACAACACCATCCACGACTTTCTGGTCTGCCACGCGGTCCCAGAAGACCGCAATCGTACGGGTGACACGGGCCGACATGTGCAGAATCGTGTCCAGCACCACTCGGTCGATCCTGTATATCACCCTGCCTATCAGGTGCGCCGGCCTGACAAAGACCAGGTCATAGAGTTCGTCGAAATACCATTTCCTGATCAGGAAGCGATGAGCTGAAGGCAGCGACTCTCTGACTTCTTCCGGATCGAGCCAGCGAGCCAGGTAGAAAATGCCAGCTAGCAAGGCGCCCAGGACCGCTGTAGCAAAAGCCAGTAGCGTGACCGGGAACTTGATGGCCCAAGCATGACTCTTGTGTTCATCGGGCCAGGTCAGCGCCGTGACCAACCCCTGTGAATCGCCATGCAGACCAGCCGGCCGGGCAGTCTCCAGCAGGCCAGTCAGGTGGAAGTTGCCAGTTGCCATGAAGTCGGGGAGTTTCCAGCCGATCGTGATGGCAAAGAAGGCCAGGATCAGCAGCGGTACGTACATCATCCGGGGCGACTCATGGGCGTGTTCGAAGCGCTGCTCGTCGCGCGGCTGGCCGGCGAAAGTCATGAACCAGAGGCGGAACATGTAGAAGGATGTGAGCGCTGCACCGCCAGCTGCCAGCCAGAAGAAGAGACCGGCGAAGGCCGAGTTATTGACTTGCCAGAAGGAAAAGGCCTGTTCGAGTATGGCGTCCTTGGAGTAGTAGCCGCTGAGACCAATCACAAAGGGGATGCCGGCACCGGCGATCGCCAGGCAACCGATCAGCATCGTGTATGCAGTGAAAGGCATCTTCCGCCGCAAGCCACCCATCTCCGTCATCTCGTTGGTATGCACGGCATGGATTACCGAGCCGGAGCACATGAACAACAGGCTCTTGAAGAATGCGTGTGTGATCAAGTGGAAGACGCCGGCCGCCCAGGCACCCACGCCAAGGGCCATCATCATGTAACCGAGCTGGCTGATCGTCGAATAAGCCAGCACTCGCTTGATATCGGTCGCCGTGATCGCGATCGTGGCTGCGATGAACAACGTGATCACGCCAAGCACGGCGATCACCAGCAACACCTCGGGCGCGAACATCGGGAAGAAGCGGGCCACCAGGTAGACACCAGCCGCCACCATCGTGGCTGAATGGACCAGTGCCGAGACCGGCGTGGGACCTTCCATGGCGTCGGGTAGCCAGACATGAAGCGGGAATTGTGCACTCTTGCCGACACAGCCGCAGAAGATTCCGAGTCCTCCCACGATCAGCAGCCAGTAGCCATAGCGTGGCCGGGTCGTATCATTCGGGTCGTCGTTGCGAAGCTGACTGACCTTGGCTGCGATCAAGGCCTCCCGTTCGGGGGCCTCTAGATCCAATCCGACCTGCAGCAGTTCCTTGCGACGCTGCTGGACAGCGGCACGGATTTCGGAGCGTGCAGAGAGCTTGACCAGCCCCTCGGGTGTGACCAGCTGGTGGTGATTGTCCGCCGGCCGTGCCTGGCTAAAGAGCCCGGCCGCCGTGGTCCCATCCTGATTGTGGTAGTCGCCGAAGGAGAGAGTACCGCAGCCCGTCCAGAAGACCATCAGCCCGATGATCATACCGAAGTCGCCGACACGGTTGACGATAAAGGCCTTGTTGGCTGCCGTGGACGCACTCTTACGCTCGATGTAGAAGCCGATCAGGAAGTAGGAACAGATACCCACCAGTTCCCAGAAGACGAAGACCATCGCCACGTTGCCGGCCAGTACCAGCCCCAGCATGCTGAAGCAGAACAGTGAGAGGTACTGGAAGAAGCGGTGATAGCGGCCGGGTCGCTTGAAGGGGCTGCCATCCTCGAGCGTGACCTCGTGGTCCACCACCTCGTCATCTTCTTCCTCGTGCATGTAGCCCTGGGCGTAGAAGTGGATCAGCGTGGCGATCAGCGTGACCATGCAAAACATACAGATGGTCAGCGTGTCGATGTAGTAACCGATCGTCAGCTGCAGTCTGCCGAACACGCCCAGCGTGTAGTACTCGCCACTCTCGGCCTCGATCCTCGTCGTCTGATGACCAGCGGTGTCGTGATTCGTATCTGCCTGGCCATCATGTCCGCTGCCGTGATCTCCGTGATCGTCGCCGTCATGATCGTGTCCGCTGCCTTCATGTCCGTGATCGTGGTCGTCGCCAGCGTCCGATGTCGACTCATCGTAGGAAACGCTGCTGGCCACCGAATCTGGGTCTGCGGGCACCGTGACCTGTCCATCGTTGTCCGGGAAGATGGTGTCGCGGTGACCACCAACCCAGATAAAGAAGCTGGCAAAGGAGAGCAGGCTGGCGATCAGGATCGCACCGGTTGCCACGACGGCAGCATGCTCGCGGAGCCGATGGCCAGCCAGCAGGATCAAGAAGAATGATCCCAGCGGGAGCAGCACGGCAGCCAGTAGGAGTGTTGGAATCAGCCCGGTCACGTTCGTCTAGCCTTTCAGCTCATCAGCCTGGTCCACGTCCACGGTGGCGTGGTTGTTGTAAAAATTCAGTGCAATCGCCAGTGCCACGGCAGCTTCGCCGGCAGCCAGCACGATCACAAAGAGGGCAATCAGTTGTCCATCGAGGCCCAGCGAATCGGGCCGCAAGTACTCACTGCCAAAAGCAATAAAGTTGATGTTGGCGCCATTCAGCACCAGCTCAATACCCATCAAGATCCCCAACGCGTTTCGCTTGGTCGCCATACAGACGACGCCGGTGACGAACATCACGGCCCCGACTGCGAGGTACATGGAAACGGTTGTGGTGGCGAGTAGTGTCATGGTCAATCTGCTTGTTCTGCCGCGGGTCGCGGCCTGTTTTGTGCGGTGTTCTTTCTAGCTGCTGGTGGTGTCCTCGGCCTGCTCGCTTGTGCGGCGTACCATGCGCTTGCTGCGAGCCATGTAAGCGGCCCCGATCAGGACCACCAGCAAGTGGATGGAGACAATCACGAAGGGCAGCAGGTATCCGGACATGCCCTGTTTGAGTTGTTCGTCGGCGTTGATCTTGTCGACCCGGACGCCACTCAGGGCCAGTCCCAGTCGGGTGGCTGTCTTGGAATCCGCCACCTCCAACTCGCTCGCGGCCGCGATCACCTGCTGCTCCTCGTGCCAACTGGGGACACGAAAGGCTGCTGTCAGTAGCAGCATCAAGAGCGAACCGCCGACGATAATCGCCATGATCCAGTCGCGGGGATGTGTCCGCATGTTGACGAAGCGACTCTGTGCTGTCAGCATCACGCCGAAGATCAGCAGCACCAGCGTGCCACCGACATAGATCATCAGCTGCATGGCCCCCACGAATTCCGCACCGGCCAGGAAGAACAGGCCGGCGGTGGCTCCCAGCGAGATCACCAGGTAGAAGGCCATCCGCACGATATTGCTGGTCAACAAGACGGCCACGGCGAAGACGCAGGCGATACCGGCGAAAACGATGAAGAACAAGTCGGACGAGATGTTAGCCAGCAGTGCTGAGGTCATGGTGACAGCTCCTGGCCGAGCGGCGTGGCAGTCAGTGATCGCGGCGATCCGGACGAGCCAGTCAATGGCTTGTCTGCATCATCCGGCTCAGGCGGTAACAGCTGGTCGGATTCCCGCTGGTATTGTTCGGTTGTTTCAGGACCTCTATCGTCGGCGCCAGATGCCGCCGAATTGTTCGTGTGGGTCGCCCACTCCTCGTGGACCTTGTAGGCCGGCCCAGTTCCGAGGTGCCAGTCGCTGGGTGAGGGGAGGTCGAGAACCTGCCAGCCGACGGCACCGATAAAGCAGACGGAGGCCAGCGGAACACAGTACTTCAGACAGGTGGTGATGACCTGGTCAATTCGCAGTCGGGGCAAGGTCCAGCGGACCCACATCATGACAGTCACACCGACAACCGCTTTGAGCATGAAGTTCACGCAGCCGGCGAGGTTGGCCAGGTAATTTCCCAGGACCCCACTCTCAGGCAGGCCGAGTATCGACATCAGCGGGATCGGTCCATGCCAGCCGCCGAAGAAGAGGATCGCGCCGAGGCCGCTGACGAGGAACATCGAGCCATACTCGGCCATGAAGAAGAAACTCCACCGCAGCCCCGAGTACTCCGTATGGAAGCCGGCGACCAGTTCACTTTCTGCCTCGGCCAGATCAAAAGGAGCGCGGTTAACACTTGCCGTAGCGCAGGTGAAGAAAATCCAGAAGGTGCCAAACGTAAAGATGTCGTGGAATACGAACCAGTTGGTGAAATAGCCCGCTTGCATGTTACCGATCGTGACCAGGTTCATGGTGCCGGCCAGGAAGACAGGTACCACCACGCAGAGACCGAGCGGCACTTCATAGCTGACCACCTGGGCCGCTTCACGAATAGCACCGAACAGCGACCACTTGGAGCCGGACGAATAGCCGGCCAGAATCACGCCAAAAACTTCCAGCCCGAGTACCGCCAGGACGAAGAAGACTGCCGAGTTGACATTATTGGCGACCCAGCCGTCGGCAAAGGGGAGAGCCAGGAAGGCGGCGTAGCTGGCGGCAAAGCTGACATAGGGTGCTATCTTGAAGAGCATCTTGTCGGCGTTCTGCGGCGTGATGTCTTCCTTGGTAATCAGCTTGAGGCCGTCAGCCAGCGTCTGCAGCCAGCCGAACTTGCCGCCCACGCGAGTCGGCCCCAGCCGGTCCTGGATGCGACCGGCGATTTTGCGTTCCATCCAGATGAAGACCAGCGCACCGACGGCGACGACGTGCAGCAATAACAGGGCATGGATCACCGCAGCGGCGATCGAGCCGAAGGCCGAGCCTTCCAGTCCTAATCTGATGTTGATGAGTTCTGCCACGTGCTTGTCTTTACCCTGTTGAATGACTCCGACCGAAATCGCGGTGGAAGCGTGTACAACTAGCGGTCAATTTCTCCCATTACCACATCCAGTGATCCCACGATGGCCGGGACATCAGCCAGCAAACAGCCCTGGCAGAGTGGCGCGGTGACAGAGAGGTTGCAGAAACAACTACTGCGTGCCCGCACCCGCCAGGGAATCGCCGTTCCGTCGCTGACCAGATAAAAGCCCATCTGGCCCCGTGGTGCCTCGGTTTCCAGGTAGGCCTCGCCGGCCGGCAATCGCTGGCTCAACTTGATTGGAATACCCCAGTCGCCCGAGGCGCTGCTGTATCGCTCCATCGCCTGCCGCACCAGCTTGATGCTCTGCACAACCTCCAGCATCCGCACATAGAACCGATGCCAGCAATCTCCCAGCACAGCATCCTCTGGTACGGGCGGATAGGTCTCGTCGACCGGGTAGCTGCCATCCTTTTCGCAGACCACGTCGAAGATGTAACCGTCGTACATCTCGGTGTAGATTTCCTCGCCATGGAATCGCAAGTCGTGGTTCACGCCGCTGCCACGCAAAACCGGTCCGGTGCAGCCGTAGTCAATTGCCATCTCGGCAGACATCACCCCGATGCCGGCCGTACGCTTGATGAAAATTGCGTTGGTGGTCAGCAACGCATGGTATTCCTGGATCACCGGTTCAAACTGGTCGAGGAATTCCTGGCAGCGTTCGAGCCAGCCCGGGGGCAGGTCCGCAGTTGCTCCACCTGGAGTCAAGTAGCTGTAAGTCAGGCGGGCGCCGCAGACATCCTCGAACAGGTCGAGAATCTTTTCGCGTTCGCGGAAGGCGTAGAGGAAGGGACTGAATGTTCCCAGATCCAATCCGTAAGCCCCCATGCCGACCAGGTGGCTGGCAATCCGACCGAGTTCGGCAATCAGCACTCGCAAGTGCTTGGCCTTGTCCGATAACTCGTGCTCCATCAGCTTCTCAACCGTCAGGGCCCAGCCCAGGTTCATGTTCATGCCGGCCAGATAGTCCATCCGGTCGGTGTAAGGAATCCACTGGCGGGGAGTCAGGTTCTCGCCGATCTTCTCGGCACAACGATGCAGGTAGCCAATCTGAGGCTCGACCTGCGAGATGATCTCGCCATCGGTGCGCAGGACCAGCCGCAACACACCATGTGTGCTGGGATGCTGGGGTCCCATGTTCACGAGCATCTCGTCCGTGCGGACGTCGAACTCGATAATTCGCTGGTCATCAAGCTGGGATGACATGGTCTGGCTGGTTCCTTCTGGGGAGATCCGCCGACTGGCAGGTTGATCCTAACGGCCGCGGATTCCGTGGTACTCCTGGGGCATCTGGTAATCTTTACGTAACGGGTAGCCGACCCAGTCCTCTGGACAGAGGATTCGCTTCAGTGCTGGATGGCCGGTGAAGTTGACGCCGGAGAGATCGAAGACCTCTCGCTCGTGCCAGTCAGCTGTACTCCAGATCTGACTGACCGAGGGCACGTCAGGCAGTAGCTGCTGGTCTTCATCCTGCCAGCGATCGAGCTTCAGCTTGACCACCAGCGAATGCTTGTGACTGATACTGCTGAGGTGGTAGACAACTTCCAGGTGCGGTTCCCAGTCAAGCTTGGCTGCTTTCTTGGGATCGGTCTGCAGGTAATCGACGACGGTGATGCAGTTCAGCATCTCCAGCTGGATCCCATCGGTGTCGCGCAGGTACTGGCAGATCTCGATCAGCGAGGCGGGCTGGATTTCGATCCACTGGTCGATCGCATCCAATTCGACCGCCACGATCTGGTCGCCAAACTGAGCTTCGAGTTGCTCGACTATTGATTTTTCGTTCATGGGTAAGTCGCCTGTCAGCTGACTGGCTTCAGTTACTGGGTTTGTCTGCTTCAGCTTCGCTGGAGTCGCTCGCCGGTGGACCACGGGGGGAAACGGCGCGGACCCAATCCAGGTCACCACGTTTCCAGACATAAGCGAATCCAACCATCAGGATGCCGAAGAAAATGGCGATGTCGACCAGTGTCAGGTAGGACAGCTTCTTGGCACCCTCGGCTATGCGCTGGTTCGTACGGGGCACGCCGGTGGAATTCTGGATTCCCATCTCGCGGTAGATCATGTCGATGTCAGCCGGAGCCACGGCGGCCGCTTCGGCGGCGTCATGCAAGTGCTCTGCCTTGCCAAAAACCGTTGCCCAGGGGAAGAAGAACGCGACCTCAACATCAAAAATAATGAACAGCAGAGCGACCACATAGAATCGCAGGTCGAACTGTACGAAGCTGGTGCCGATCGTCGGCTCGCCGCATTCGTAGATCTCCCCCTTCTCAACAGTGGGGTTGTTGGGCCGCAGCAACTTGCCAACCAGCAAGTTCACCAGCAGGAATAGCAGGCCTAGCGTGACGAACAGAGCCAGGTAGGCGACGATGCTCGTGGATGATTGAATTGCCGACATCGGTTTAATCGCAGGCCATCGCGAGCCAGGTCAGTTAGTTCCAGCAGGATCAGCTTTGTATGCTCGCGGCAGCGGGTGCCAGCGGGTCTGCTCAAGCAGGTTTGCGCCAGTCAGTGAATAGTTGCCCCGAAATACACCAGAACGAGATTCTAAACAGGGGATTGCCGTTTGCAACAGTCCCTCAACAGTCCTTCAATATACAGCATGCCTGGGACCGATCCCGGCTCAGCACGCCTCCTCCGCTGCCGTTTCCACAACCAGCTTTTGACGACCAGCAAAGCCAGCCTCAATTTCATGCCAGTGGGAGACTTCTTCTTCGCCAAATTGCCAGCACAAGTAAACCAGTCGCCCGTCCATTTCGGCAGGAAAATCGACCGTGTCGATGTGCCCCTCCGGTCCGTTGCGAGCCTCCACACCCAGCTCAGCCAACTCCTCCAGGTATTCGTCCAGCTGTCCGACCTGCGACTCCATCTCCTCTTGCACCTGGGCCAACTCGGCCGTGTACGGATCGCTGTCGTCGATGCTGCGTCCAGCCAGCAGTCGCTGGACCTGACAACGTCGATCGATCACCTCACGAGAAATCTGGGCCAGGTCACGGGTGATCGATCGGACCAGCGGCAATGCTGCGTTGGCTCGCTCAATCGTGAAAATTATGCTTGGCTCAGGTGTCATACGTGATGCTCGTCTTGAGTCAGGCCGGCTTGTGCCGACGTGTTTACTGGTTGGGACCGCCGTGTGTTGGTGCGGCCAGGACCTTGGATTGAGCGACCGCGGTGGGATTCAACGTCGATCGACCCCAGCTGACGTCGGTCGGCAAACGGGAGAAGTCGACAATACAGCCGTCGCGACTGTAACAACTCAAATCATGCGTGGCACCCATGAAAATACAATCCACAGGACAGGGCTCCACACAGAGTGCACAAAACATGCACTTCGAATAGTCGATGGCAAATCCCCGGACCACAAAACCCTTGCCGTCCGACACCCGCTCCTTGCCAATGTAAATGCAATCGACCGGACAGGCCTTGGCACACTGGTCACAGGCGATGCAGGTGGTGAGGTCGAAACGATGGAACCCGCGATAACGATCCGCTACCGGTACCGGCTTCTCCGGATACTCAAATCGGTCCGTAAATGTACCGTAGCTCTCTCCCCGGTACTCTCGATTTCCACTGTAAGTCTTAAGCCAGTAACGTAACGTTACCCGCAGCCCATTACTCACCGTTCTCACGGTCTGAGTGATGTTTCCTAGCCACTGCCGAAAGCCGCTCATTTATGTAACTCCCCCCATAAGTGGGGAATTCTTTGGAGGTTCGACCGGCTCAGGCCGGTGTGACCTCGAATCGACAAGTTTTTTTTCCGGGCATACCACCCGACCAGCCTGGAAACTGCCAGACTTGGCTGCATTATAGATTGCGGCAGTCAGTCCGCAAGCAGGGTCGATGAAATGCCGTAAAGTGCTATCGCTTATGGAGTTAACAAATGCTAGCTGCTGACAAACCAAAGACTGTGCGGAATAATGGGTTGAGTTGGAATGGCGCAGTCATTTCGACTGTTTGGGAATAAAGCTGAGAAAAAGCGGGTCCTCCTTATGGCGTTTCTTGACTCACTACAGTCAGGGCGTAGAGTGAAGGGAAGGAATACTCGTTTTCAGGCTGGGCTGGGATGGAATCAAGCTCCTGTAAACCCTGAATAAAGCGGCACTTGAGGTGTCGCGGTGAGAGTTATGACTGGCAGTGTGATTGTTCTTGGAGACATAGTTACGCTGCCGGCCGCAAAGGAATGAACCATGTTAGTTCTGTCTAGGAAGAAGAACGAAAGCATCGTCATCGACAACGATATCACAATCGTTGTTGTTGACATTCGAGGCGACAAGGTACGACTGGGTGTGGAAGCTCCCAAGGAAGTGCCAGTTCATCGTCACGAAGTGTACGAGTTGATCAAGCAGAATGAGGCGGCAGCCAAGGGCGAGGTCCCCAGCGAGACGGAAGCTGCTGGCGACAACGGTTAAGCGGCACCAGCTGCCACTTTCCGCTCGGTCCTGTCTGGATGCTCAGGAGGTCGGTTCGCCCTGCGATCACGGCCTCCAGGCCCCTCTTTTCCGCCGCGCCGGTGTTGTACCCTCAGCGCCTGTATTCCGCTTTCTGCTGGAATACCTGTCACGGTAACGTCAAACCCACTTGACGATATGACCGTGCGCCGCATATAAAACGCGCCAGCCGGTCGCAGCTGTTGCGACCACACGGCCCCTTCGTCTAGCGGTCTAGGACTCCGGCCTTTCACGCCGGCAACACGGGTTCGAGTCCCGTAGGGGTCATTGCTTAACCTGTACCCACTCGCCAACTCACTCCACCCTGGCCTGCTCAGTCAGCTGCTTGACGATCTCTTCCGGCTGCTCCGTCTGGGCCAGAATCTTCCGCTGCAGATCAGCCCAGCTTGGCCGACGTGCCATCTCCCGCACCTCCAGCAGCTCCGCTTCGCAACCCAGCGACTGTGAGATCGGCAGCAGGCGGTCGACCAGCCAATCGGTGATATCTTTCACCGACTGCACCTCGTAGGTGTAAGAATTCACCAGCTGAGCCTTGTTTCCAAATCGGCAGGCACGCCATTTGTTCTGCCGAACCATCATCGGATGGCAGTCATGCTGGTAGGTCCCCTGGTCAATGTCATCGGAGAGCGCCTGGACCAGGCATTGCACGAGTGCCGCGATTGCCAGCGTGTCGTCGAGGTTTCCCGGCATATCACAAATCCGCACTTCCACAGTCCCGAACTTGTGATGCGGACGGATGTCCCACCAGATCTCCCGGATGGTATGAATGAAGCCGGTGTCGACCAGGTGGTTGACCAGCCAGACATATTCACTCCAGTTCCTCATCATCGATGGCAAGCCGGCTGTCGGCAGCCCTTCCATGATCTTGGATCGGTGTGAGCAGAGTCCTGTGTCGCGGCCTTCCCAGTAGGGACTGCTGGAGCTGAGTGCCAGCAGCGTCGGCAGGTGCTGCATCATGCGATCACAAATCATGACTGCCTTGTCACCCGAGTTGACCGCCACATGCACATGCAGACCAAATGTGACCAGCCGACGGGCCATTTCCTGCAGCAGGTCAACCAGCATCTTGTAACGTTCGTTGGGAGTAATCTGCTGATCCCGCCAGCTGGAAAAGGGGTGCGTTGATCCCCACCAGAGTCCCAGGCCGAGTGAATCGGTGATCTCTTGCAGGATCCGCAGCTTGTCCGTCAGGTCCTCGCGAACATCGCCAACCTGGCTGCAGACTCCGGTGATGACTTCGATACAACCCTGCATCAACTCGGGCTTGTACACATCAGCCAGCGACTCGGGTATCAACTCCAGCACCTCGTTGACCCGGTTGGCCAGCTGCCAGCTGGTGCGATCGACAAGTCCCAGCTCCAATTCCACACCAATGGTTGGTTCTGGATTGGAAGTGAAAGCGAAGGTGCCCATAAGAGTCGAATCCTCCTGCCATCCGAGCGGCACTGCAGGCACGGCTGCCGGCGCCGTGACAGGCGTCATAATATCAGCCTGCCACAATTCCTGCTTGTTCAGAGACACCAGTTTGGCATACCGTCAGCACGTTTTCTGGATCCGCTGTCCCATTGCATGTGGCCAGATCATGACGCATCATTGACCGCTCGAAGGGCCAACGAGATCCGCCGGAGTAATCTGCCATGGGAAATGATGAGCGACAGTTGATTCGGGTGGGACACAGTCCGGATCCGGACGATGCATTCATGTTTTATGCCCTGGCCAAGGATGCCCTGGATACCGGGCCGTATCGATTCGAACATGAGCTGGTCGATATTGAAACGCTCAATCGCCGCGCCTTCAGCGCCGAGCTGGAGCTGACGGCAGTCAGCCTGCATGCCTACGCTCACCTCTCGGACATTTACGCGATCTGCAGCTGTGGTGCCAGCATGGGTGACCAGTACGGCCCGATGGTCGTGGCCCGTGACGAGGTCAGTCTGGAAGACCTGAAGACGATGCGGATTGCCGTGCCCGGCACGCTCACGACCGCCTACCTGGCCTTGCGGATGTGCCTCGAGGTGGACTTTGAACACTGCCTTGTCCCCTTTGACCAGATCCTGGACGTTGTCGAGGCGGGCGAGTACGAGGGCCAGCCGGTCGACGCCGGACTGATCATTCACGAGGGCCAGCTGACATACGCCAGCCAGCAGCTCAAGCTGATTGTGGATCTAGGCAAATGGTGGTACGACGAGACCGCCCTGCCCCTGCCGCTCGGAGCCAACGCCATCCGCAAGGACCTTGGCGAGCAGGCGATGCAGGAGATCACCGGGCTGCTCAAACAGAGCATCCAGTATGGCCTCGACAACCGCGATGACGCACTGGACTATGCACTCGGTTATGGCCGCGGCCTGGACCGGCAGATGGCGGACGACTTTGTCGGTATGTATGTCAACGACTGGACACTCGATTTCGGACCACGAGGACGGCAGGCGGTCGCCACCCTGCTGCGCCGCGGTCATGAAACCGGTGTGATTCCACAGCTTATCGAACCGCTCTTTATTGACGGTGAATAGCCCTTGGCCGCTGACGCTTAAGCATTACGCAGCAGATCGAGGGCTCCCAGCTCGATCAACTCAGCTGCCACCGACTCACCCAGGTCGACCGGATCGGTATCGCCGGCCTGTCCGCTGGCCCAGAGTCGCTGCCGGCCATCGTCATCCAGCACAACTGCTTCCAGCAGCAGCTGGTCATCCTGCCAGCGTCCCCAGGCTCCGATCGGTGCCAGGCAGCCGCCGCGGAGGGCAGCCAGCAGGGCGCGTTCAGCCAGTACAGCAGCGTGGCTGGCTGGGTCATCAAGCCGGGCCAGTTGCTGGCAGGTAAACTCGTCATCGCTGCGTGATTCCAAGCCCAGCGCACCCTGGCCAATAGCGGGCATCATCACATCGGCTGGCAGCCGGCAGCTGATCCGTTCGTCCAGTTCCAGTCGCATCAGTCCGGCGGCGGCCAGGATAACTGCAGCGCAGTCGGATTCAGCAACCCGGTCGAGGCGGGTTTCGAGGTTGCCACGAATCGGTTCGATCTGCAGGTCGGGGCGGACATGCAGCAATTGGGCGCGGCGCCGCATGCTGCCGGTACCAACGATGCTTCCTTCCGGCAGCGAGTCCAGGTCACTGGCTGAATTCGAAATCAGGACATCCAGCGGGTCAGCCCGGCTGGGGACAGCAGCCAGCGAGAGCCCCTCGATTTTCTCGGTCGGCAGGTCCTTGAGGCTATGGACGGCCAGGTCCACCTCGCCAGCCAACAGGGCTCGCTGGATTTCCTTGGTGAACAGGCCCTGGCTGCCGATGCTGACGATCGGTTCGGGCCGCTTGTCCCCCTCGGTGCGGATCAGCACCAGATCGACATCGACACCAAGCTGTTTCAGCTGGCTGCTAACCCAGTCTGCCTGCCAGCGGGCCAGCCGACTGGCGCGAGTACCGATACGGAGCGTGCGTGGGTTGTGGCTCACACCAGGTCCTGACAGAAACAAGAATCGAGTTTGACTTTCATGTCATCGACGGCATCAGGGTCCAACCTGGAAGAGTCAGGATGCAGCGGACGGTGTGGGATTGCCGCCACTGGTTTCGCCGGGGCCTTCGTCCGACTTCTCGTCGCCGGCTACCTGTTCAATCATCTTCTGGACCTGTTCGGCCTGACTCGGGTCGCCGTCGTGCGTTTGCGTCGACGGCACCACCACACCACAGCTGACCACGAACTGGATTGCCTGGTCCACGGTGATATTCAAATCGAGTGTATGAGAGCGAGGCACGGTGATGATGAAGCCGGTAGCGGGCATTGGCGATGTCGGCATCAGGACACTCAGAACCGGTTCCTGGGCGCGCTGCCTGATGGCCAACATGCTCTCTCCGGTTACAAAGCCGATCGACCAGACGCCGCGGCGCGGATACTCCACCGCCACCACGCGTGTGTATTCGACTTCCCCTCGTTCTTTGAAGATGAAGTCGGTGACCTGTTTGACGGACGAGTAGACATTGCGGATTATAGGCAGCCTGGTAATCGTGCGTTCGATCATATTCCAGAGCATCCGGCCGGCGCGGGCAGCGAGTAATTTGCCGAGCAGGTACAGCAGGATCAGGAACAGGCAGAGGAAAATAGGCACGACCACAATGGGCTGCAGGTACTCGGCTCTTACAAGGGCGGCGTAGCATTCCTGGGCCGAGGCGGTGTTTAGATCAACAAGGCGCGAGACCCGCTCGGCGACCTGCGTCGGGACCCCCTCGTTGGTCCGCGGCAGGATCCTGTATTGTTGTGAGTTCCTGGTGAAGACGCCGGGGTCAGTGCCTTTGGCCATCGCAGTGGGTGGCGACTCGACATCCCAGATCGCTTCCACGATGAAGTACCTGGCGGACGACTCAATCGGGCTCAGTACATAGTGCTGAACCAGCGACCAGGCCCAGAAGAAGAGGGCCACAGTCAGCAGCGGAGGCAGCACGACTCCCAAACCACGCAGCACCGCCTGGCGGAACGGACGAGCCCGCCTGACCGTGGTTGGCGCTGGTGTGGAATTGTCAGCCATGGTGTCTTCTGTTCCCCTCGGCTGGCGGCTGGCGGCTGCCGCCTGAATCTGCTGGTCACATTCTTTCCGCTAGGAGGGCCAGATGCAAGGGACCGGGCTGGTTGTCAGCTGGTCCGCTGGGACTTCAGCTCACCGCCGGCGCTGGCACGAGCTGCTATCAGCAGGTCGACCTGTTCTGCACCGGCTGCTTTCAGTAGACGGGATAGTTCCTCGGCAGTGGCGCCGCTGGTCATCACGTCGTCGATCAGCACGATACGCTTGCCGCAGACGGCTGCAGGCTGTCGCAGCCGGTAGGCGCCGCGGACGTTGGCCTGCCGAGCCGGTTCTGTCAGCGTGCCCTGCTTGCTGGTCGCCCGCCGATGCACCAGCAGCCGCTGGCTGGCGGCAATCCCAGTGCGCCGCTCGAGCGCGGTGGCCATGACTGCTGTGGCATGAAAGCCTCGCTGAAATCGTCGCCGCCAGTGAATCGGTGCCGGCAGCAGCAGGTCGTAGTTGCCAGCTGGGCAGCGGGCCAGCAACAGCTCGGCCAGCAACTCACCCAGTACGTAGGCCAGCGGGCCAAAGCCGGACCGCTTGGTGGCCAGCACGGCTTCACGCAGCAGGTCCTCGTAGGGTCCCATTACCAGTACCTGGCGAAAGGAGAAATGTCGTCCCTGGCAGGTTGTACAGGCCAGGCCCAACGGTAACTGACGGGCACCACATCGCTGGCAAGCGGGGTAGCGAGCTGCCAGGATTTTCTCCAGGCAGGACTGGCAGAGGGCGTTTCTCTGGGCCTCCAGATCCTGCCGCCGACAGAGCTGGCAGATGGGGGGACAGACCAGATCCAGCAGCTGCGTCGCCCATCCGCTGGCCCTTTGTCTCGACTGCTGCCAGAGCGAATAATCCATTACTGCTGACCTCCCTTGACGACTACTCGGTGCCTTCCTTATCGTACTCCCCTTCCCCTTGCCCGCGTCGCTGTTTCCTGACACCCGAGTGCCAGATGACGAGTAGATTGAGCTTGAGTCAAAGAGCGATCCGTGCGGCCCATCAACCGGTCAGTGCGTTGATGGCGCGTGCGCTGGAAAACCCCCAGCTGATTTCACTGGCTGCAGGGTTTGTCGATCAGCAGACTTTGCCTGTCGGCATCGTGCGGAAGGTGATCACGCAGATCCTGTCAGACGAGGAGGCGGCCCGCCAGGCACTGCAGTACGGCACCACGCTGGGTGATCCTGAATTGCGTGAGTTGATTCTTGCCAACTGCCTGCAGCTGGATGGTCTTGAGCGGGAGCAGTCGCCTGTCTCGGTCGACCAGGTAGTGCTGACGGCGGGCAGTAACCAGCTGTTGCACCTGGTGGCCGAAACGCTGCTCGATCCAGGCGATATCGTGATCTGCACCAGCCCCAGTTACTTTGTCTTCCTCGGCATCCTCAAGCAACTCGGTGTGCGAACGATGGGGGTCGCCGTGGATCAGCAGGGGATGCTGCCAGACAGCCTGGAAGAGCTGCTGGAACAATTGCAGCAGCAGGGCGAGCTGGCCAGAGTAAGGCTGCTGTACCTGGTTCCTTACTACGACAACCCGGCCGGAATCACGATGTCCCGGCAGCGTGGCGATGAGATCCTGGAGATTATTCAGCGCTGGTCTGAGAAACAGCGGATTCACCTGCTGGTCGATGAGGCCTACCGTCAACTGCGTCTGGATGGTGACGATGTCCCCAGTCTCTGGACCCGACCGGGGGCGGCGGAAACCGTGATCATGGCGGGCACCTTTTCCAAGTCATTCTCACCGGGCATCCGCGTCGGCTGGGGGATCCTGCCAGATGAATTAATCGAGCCGTTGCTGGACCAGAAGGGCAACCTCGATTTCGGTTCGCCCAATATCAACCAGCAGATCATGCGAGAGGTGCTGCAGTCGGGCGACCTGCAGCAGCATCTGCAGCAGCTAACTGCCGGATATCGCGTCAAGCGAGATGCCATGCTGGCCGCTGCCGATCGGTACCTTGCACCGCTGGGTCAACTCAGCTGGTGTGCGCCCGCTGGCGGACTCTACCTCTGGCTGGAGTTGCCGCCGGACGTGAATAGCGGTCCCGAGGGAGAGCTTTTTGAAGCGGCGCTGGATGAGGGGATGTTGTATGTACCAGGTCAGTATTGTTTTCCGGCAGAAGGTGAGGGTGTTCGGTACAATACCATTCGCCTGAGCTTTGGCGTGCAGTCGGCTGACCGGATTGAGCTTGGAATGCAGTCGCTATCGGTGGCGCTGCAGCGTCTGCTCAGCTCGTGAGCAGGTGGATTGCGAAAGGGAGGAACGGACATCTTCCATGTTGATCATTGATCGATACATAATCCGCTTGTTCCTCAAGATCGTGCTGGTCTCCTCCAGCAGCCTGGTTGGCCTGTATATCGTCGTTGATCTGGTTGGCAAGCTCGACGACTTGATGCAGCAGGGAGCAGCACGTGGCAGCCTGTTGACGATCCTGCTGGAGTTCTACGGAGCCCGCACACTTACTTTCCTGGACAAGGTCATTGCGCCGCTGATGTTGCTGGCTACGGTCGGCACGATTGCCTGGATGCGGCGTCGTCATGAACTGACGGCGATCCAGTCGACTGGCACGTCCCCGCTGCGTGTCATCAAGCCACTCATCCCGGTCGTGATCGGGATCAGCATACTCTCGGTTTTGAGCCGGGAATTCCTCATACCTTGCTACCACGATCGACTTACGCGGAGTGCCCAGAATTGGGATGGCAGCAAGTACGAACCGCTCAGGCCGCACCACGATCACAAGACCGATATCCTGATCGGAGGCCGCTGGACGCGGCGAGCGGGGCAGAGCATCGTGGAGCCGGTCTTTCGACTGCACAAACCGATCGGACAATTCCAGCGACCAATCGTTGCTGAATCTGCCGAGTGGCGGGCGGCCGACGATCAACATCCCTCAGGTTACTTACTCAGCGGGGTCAGCAAACCGCGCGACCTGGACCAGCGAGAATCGGCCTTCATCGAGCGAGAGGCTGTGATCCTCAGTCCACGCGATACACCCTGGCTCTCCAACAACCAGTGTTTCGTTGCCAGTTCCGTTGATTTTGACCAACTTACTCTGGTCAGCTCCAGCTATCGCTACCAGTCCTCGCGGCAGCTGATCCGAGTGCTTGCGTCCCGCCAGATGAACTATTCCACCAGCGTCCGTGTGACGCTGCATTCGCGCATGGTGCGGCCCTTGCTGGACCTGACCCTGTTCTTCCTCGGCATCCCGCTGGTGCTCTCGACCCGCTTCCGCAATATCTTCCTCTCCTCGGGGATCTGTATTGGCATGCTGGCGGTCTTTTACACGGTCATGCTGGTCTGCCATGCGATGGGTGCGCATGGTTTCCTGCTGACGCCGGTCGTCGCCGCCTGGCTACCGCTGCTGGTGATGGCACCGATTGCCTGTGGGCTCTTCCTGCCGCTGATCAGCAATGGCGACTAGCGTCGAACCGCCGTCCCTGCGGGGCAGGTCAGCTCCAGCATCGAGCTCTGCCATGGCCTGTTAGCTGCTGGCCAGGGGCCATTACCCTCTGCCAACATAGAGCTGTTGATGTGGCAGCACGATCGATTCGAGCATCGCTACATTGGCTGGCAGTGTGGCCATCAGCAAGGCCACTTCGCTGATGTCGTCGACCGCGATCATCGGTTCCTGGTCCGCCTCGCTATGACTGGCATCCCGGCGCTCGGTGAGAATGTTGCCGGGGTGCAGGCAACCACAGGTGATGCCATGTTCACGACCTTCCAGGGCGGTCACATGGGTCAGCCCGGTGAGGCCGAACTTGGAGGTGGAATAGGGAGCCGAGTTGTAGCGGACGCGCTGGGCCGAGATCGAGCCAATATTGATAATTCGCCCGGCCCCCTGCGGCTTCATGATCTGCATCGCCCGCTGCGTGCACATGAAGGGGCCGCGCAGGTTGGTGTTGATGACATGATCCCAGTCGGCGAGTGGCAGCTCATCGAGGGGGCCGCCGTTAAAGGCTCCGGCGTTATTGACCAGCAGGTCGAGCCGATCAAACTCGTCACGAAAGCGAGCGAAAATCCTCTCCACATCCGACTCGCTACCGATATCCCCTGGTTCAATAATCACCCGCACACCCAGCTGTTCCACTTCGGCAGCAGTCTCCTGCAGCTGCTCCAGCGTCCTGGATGTGATCAGCATGTCAGCGCCCTCGCGAGCCAAGGCACGTGCGATTCCCTTGCCGATACCCCGGCCTGCACCTGTTACCAGGGCTGTTTTTCCTGCCAGCTTTCCCATCACCAGTTACCTCGTGCCAGTTGACGAGTCTGCCAGTTTCCCCGCTGGCACCCGGCTGGGAAACTGAACCGATCATGATGAACGATTAGAAGCCACGGATCAGGCGGGATCAAGCGGTTTGGGAAAGCTCTTATCAACAGTTTCTTCCCTCGACACTCCCCTAAATGCCTGCCATAATTTAGCAGGATTCGTCGACGGTGCCCTTATGTTCGTTCGGTGCCGCGACCGAATGATAGTTCAGATCCGATCAGCTGAATTTCTTGAAAATGACGAGGTAAGACCATGCGTCACCTGCTCTCTTTTCTGGCCCTTGCGTGCTTCCTGGTTCTCACCGCCGGTTGCGGTGATGAAAGCAAGACGACCACCTCAACATCCGGTTCCTCCAAAGGAACTTCGAGCGGAGGTGGCGGCGCTGGTGGCAACCAGGGAGGCCCTCCCGGCATGGCAGATGGCGGTGGCGGTGACATGGCCGGCATGATGGGCGGCGGTGGTATGCAAGGTCCCGACATGGGCGGACCCGGCGGTGCACCCGGCGGTGCACCCGGCGGTGGACCCGGCGGCATGGGTGGCGAAATGGCAGGCATGATGGATGCAGGCATGGGCGGGGATGGCCCTGGCGGTATCCCTGGCGATCCCGGTGGTGGTGCAGGTGGCGGTGCAGGTGGCGGTGGTCCCGGTGGCTTTAGTATCCCTGGCGATCCCGGTGGTGGTGCAGGTGGCGGTGGTCCCGGCGGCTTTAGTATCCCTGGCGATCCCGGTGGTGGTGCAGGTGGCGGTGGTCCCGGCGGCGGTGGTCCCGGTGGCGGTCAAGCCAGGCCGCAAGAGCCGCAGCAACCTCCGACTCTTACAGAACGTGGACAGCGATTCGTCTCCCAGGGTAATTACAGCGAGGGGATGAAGTTCCTCCAGGCAGCTGTGCTGATTGGCGACGAGGGAGCAGAAAAGACATTGGAGCAATTTCGCTGGGTCAATGGACTCAAGCAGCCGGCACTGGCACTGCGCTTTGGTGTGGGCATAACGGTTATTGCACCGCCGAAATTCAAGGGTAAGTATTTCCCGATCGGCGAAGATCAGAAAATGGATGGCTCGCAGGCCCGCCGTGGCGGAGATGGTGACGGCGGCTTCCCGGGTGGTGCTGGTGGATTTCCCGGCGGCGCTGGCGGTGAAGGTGGCTTCCCCGGTGGTGCTGGTGGTGCTGGCGGTTTTCCGGGCGGTGACGCTGGTGGCGGTGGCAATGCCGAACTGACCAAGCTAACTGGCGACCTGGGATCGACGGTTCTCGAACGCCTGGCTATGCGGACTGAACGGAACTACTACGGCGAACTCTATACAGCTGCACCCCCGGCCAACAATCGCCGTGGTGGCGGTGGCGGTGGCGGTGGCGGTGGCGGTGGACCTGGCGGCATTGGCGCTCCTGGTGATCCCGGCGGCGGTGAGGGTGGCATTCCCGGTGGCTTTAGTGCTCCCGGCGGTGGCGGCGGTGCTCCCGGTGGATTTCCCGGTGGCGGTGCCCCCGGCGGTGCTCCCGGTGGATTCCCCGGTGGCGGTGCCCCCGGCGGAGACATCTCAACTGGCTTTGGCGGACCCGGATCGGGTGGCGGTTCAGGTCGTGGCAGCAGTCTCAGCAGTGTGGTTGTGGTGGGTAAAGGCGAATTGAAGCAGCTGATGCGTTCGGCCAAGGAAAAAGGTGCCGATGTCCTGGTGCTGTTCAATGTGCGAGTTACCGAAAGCAGCCGCACCGGCCTGGTGACCAATAACACCTCGATCGAGCTCTACAACATTGCAACTGGCAGCAAGGTCTTCAGCCTGGCACCACTCAATAACATGCGGATGCAAAAGGACCGTCAGGTTGCCGAAAAGGGTGGCATGGATGACCCGCTGCAGAAGGCAGTCGACAAGCTGTTCCAGTTTACGGATCTCAGCTTCAAGCTGATCCCGATGCCGCAGAAGTCAAGCGAAGAAATTCTGGAGACCTTTATCCGGCCGCTGGTTGCCCGGGAGCATGAAAACCCGCTGGCTGCACTGACACAGATTCGATACCTGCATAGCAAGGGAATGGTCAAGAACGAGCACTTGAGGATCGCCTTCCAGCAGGTTATCGGAGTTGAGCTGGCGAGCAAGTTCTTCGACGGAGATTCCAAGGCACGAACTGAGATGGTCCAGGCCTGGTTGCCACGGACTACCAATCAGCGCGGCGGTGGTGGGAATACAGCCCCGACGCGTGATTTCCGCTAGGGGAAAGAGGCCTGGGAGTTGAGTAACTCCTAGTCACTCTTGGCAGCGTCCATCTGCCAGACAACCAGCTGACCGTGTCCGGCGGCGAAGATCGTATCAAATGCCTCGTTGACGACCAGGTCGTGCACGTGCATCGGCGCCTTGTCCTGCTTGATGACCTTCTTCTCAGCCAGGTCGTAGAACTTGATGAACCCGTTGTGGTCGCCACCGGCAGCCAGCAGCCACTGATCTTCAGGATGGAAAATCAGCTGTTCGACAAGTCCCTTGTAGGTGTCGCCGTTGAATTCATGCGTCCGTTCACCTTTCTCCCAGTCGAAAATCTCGATCCGGGAGAGTGCCTCGAGGTGATCAATATTGTTGATCTTGCCGGTACCGCCAACGGCCAGCAGGGAGCGATCGGCAGAGAAGGCGACCGAGCGGATACCGCCGATCGAGTGGATTCGCTGCTTGGGATCCCAGGTATACATGATCGGCGATTCCAGCCGTGCCAGTTCCTTACCCGTTTCCACTTCCCAGACAATCGTCAGGCCGACGCGGTCTGCGGTGGCCAGCAGGGAGCCATCAGCTGAAAACGCACAGGCGTAGAGCATGGAAGGAAAGTGGTGGGGAGTTTTTTCGGCGTGCCCTTTCAGTTCCTTGATCAAGCTGCCGTCGGCCAGATTCCAGAGTCGGCAGACCATATCATCCGAGACGCTGGCCAGCATTGTGCCATCCTGGTTGATGGCCAGCTGGCGAATCCACTTGTGGTGTGCGTCGACGGTACGAATCTGTTCGCGAGTCTGGCTGTTCCACCAGATCAACTTGCCGTCAAAGCTACCGGAGACCAGCAGCTCACCTGACTGGACCAGCCCGGTCACATAACTCTGGTGACCCTCCATCGCCAACGGTTCAGGCTTGTCGGCCATTGCATCGAGGCTGTAGACCATGCCGTCGCTGCTGCCCACAAAGACCTGGTTCGAATCGTTCAACTGGGCCACGCTCAGGAGGATTCCCGGTTGCGAAATTTTCTTGCTGACTTTCAGCGTTGCTGGGTCAATCTGTGCCAACATGGTGTTTCCTTCTAGGCGAGCGTGATAGCGATCAGGCCAGGACCTCGGTGACCGCTTCGGTGCCCGGATCGGTCAGGGGGACCGGGCGAGCACCAACGTGGTATTCCTTCTGTGGATCAATACCGAGTGCCTGGTAGATGGTGGCAATCATCTCGGCCGCCCCGATTTCACCCTCGGCGACATGCTGGCCATCCTCATCGGTCTTGCCATAAACGCTGCCGCCGTTGATTCCACAACCGGACAGCGAGGCACTCCAGGCACGTGCAAAGTGGTCGCGGCCGAGGCTGCCGTTAATTGTCGGTGTGCGGCCGAATTCAGAAAGCGTGATCACCAGAGTGGATTCGAGCATGCCCCGTTGCCGCAAGTCTTCCAGCAGCGTTGACATCACGTGATCCAACTCGGTCACCATTTCCAGGTGTGTTTCAAAGTTCTGTCCATGGCTGTCCCACCAGGCACGTGAGACCTTGACGAATGGTGTCCCTGCTTCGGCCAGGCGACGAGCAATCATGCATTGCTGCGCGAACAGCGTGGGACCGTAAAGCGAGTGCATCTTCTGGGGTTCATCCTCAACGTCAAACAACGTGTCGCTGGCCATCAGGCCGCGTACTCGTCGGTAGGCCACGTTGTGACTCTCCAGCACTCGTTCTGTTTCACGGCCACGCGTGAAACGGTCGCTTAGTAGCTGCCGCAAGTCAGCTCGCTGGCGATGATCCACCTCGGCCAACTCGGCAATCCTGGCCAGGTCGTCAGGCTTGTTATTTGTCGTCAGGAACATTGGAGCGTAGCGGGCTCCAAGGAATCCAGGTCGACCGACGGCGTTGCCACGGCCCTCGGTGGCTGTATAAAAAGTGACGAAATCCGGCACGCTGCTGTCGGCCTGGCCAAGTTCGTGAGCCAGCACCGAGCCCATGTCGGGGTACTTGAGGTTCGGTTCATCTCGCCGACCAAGGTGCATCAGAATGGAACCGCCACCATGGTCACCGATGCCTGTATTGAGCGAGCGGATGATGGCAGTATTCTCCATCCGCTGAGCCATCTTTGGCATCAACTCGGAAATATAAACGCCGGCAGTACTTGTCGGGATCGCCTGGAATGGTCCGCCCGTGGGACGTCGAGGCTTGGGATCAAATGTCTCCAGTTGGCTGGCACCACCAGCCAGCCAGAGCAGGATCACTCGCTTCTCCTGCTGCTTCAGCTCATCAGCCAGCAGCGGGTGAGAGAGTAACTGCAGGCAGCCGGCGATACCGCCCGCCAAGCCAGCCCCGCTGCCGAGAAAATGGCGGCGGTCGATCGGTTGCTGGATGCCGACCCCGGTTTTTAATTGCTGGTCGTCTGCCATTGGTGCAATGTCCTTCAGCTGAATTTCCTGGCTGATCTTATTATAGCTCGCGCCGCATCACCCGTCTGCTTTTCCTGTTAGCCGTCTGATTCACTGTTTTTCTCCGGCAGTCGCTCCGGAACGTCGCTGGCCTAGTAATTGAATCGGAATTCTCCGCTGGTCAACAATGCCCAAACCAGTTGTTGAATCGCTGGAATTCGGCGATCGGGCCGGTCCGCAAGGTAGCGACTGAGGGCTTTTACTTCTGCCCTGTCCGGTTGGCGACCGAGGACCGTCCAGCAAGCCTGCTGAACCAGTTGCTTGTTCTCCGCGATGTCCTTCAACTCTCCCACCAGCATGCTACTGTCATCTGTCAGCAGCTGGTTCTGGATATCGGCATTGTTGTTGAACAGCAGTGCTTCCCGTACACCGACTTGAAAGTCCTCATCGGGCTGCTGAAACCTGCCTGCCAGGCCAGCGGCGGCGACTTCCTCATCCAGCACTCGCTGTGCCGCATCGTCACTTGTTTCGGTCTGCCAATGCTGCCCTGAACGGCTTGCTACGCGTAGTGATGTGGCGTACTGAGTGGGTGTCAGCGGGCGGACGTTGCCGACCGCGAACCAGATCTTGGCGGGCCGATCGCCGTTGCCCTGCCAGCGACTTGTACGGGCATACGTTGCGCTCAGTACAATGCCACGAAGCAGGCGGTTGAGATTGTATCCGTGATCGACAAAGTCGCGGGTCAGCCAGTCCAACAGGCCAGGATGACTGGGGGGATTTGCCGGGTGCATCTGGTCCAGCGGCATGACCAGGCCGTAACCAATCAAGCGGTGCCAGCTGCGATTAATGATCGCGCGTGCCAGGTAATGGCGGTCATCGTCGAGAGCCAGTTTCACCAGCTGTGACCGACGGCTGAATCCTGGCGGCGGAACCGGTTTCTTGTCCTTCTTGAGTTGTTCCAGCCTGGCCTTCTCTGCTTTGATGGCCGCATCGTCGGGCTTTGCCCAGGCCGGTTCTTCGAATTGACTGCCATTCAGGAACATCAGCGGCGCGTCGAGAGTCTCACCGGACGTGTTCTTGTACTGGATCGCTCCGTACTCGCGTTCGCCGAGAAAGTCGCCGTTTTCAAACGTACGATTGAAGAAGGACTTCATGCCAAAAAAATGAGCCTGTGTCCATTCGCTTACCAGCGGATGGTCGTGGCACTTGGCACAGCTGATATTGACGCCAAAGAAAACCACGCTGGTCGCGTTGGTGAGGTTGTCGAGATCCTTGATCTTGCTGAACAGGAACGAGGGGGCTCCGGTCTTGGCAGCCAGCGAGCGATCGGGATCGATCATCTCGCGGAAGATCGCATCCCAGCCCTTTTCTTCTGCCAGCGCGGTTAGCAGGTAGGGCTTCATCTCGCCGCTGTTGGGCATCCCCAGCATGGCCAGCATCTCGACGGAGGCCTGGCGAACAAAACTTGGTTCCTCAAAAAGCCGCTCAACCAGTTGCTGGTGCTTGTTGTCAGCTGAGCTGGCGACATAGTCCTGTGACTGCTGGGCCGTGGGAACGCGACCGACCAGGTCCAGCATGGTTCGTCGCAGCAGGCTGCTGTCACTTGCAGGCCCGGCTGCCGTGATCCCGGCCGCCTTCATTTCGGCGTCGATGTAATGGTCAATGACGCTGGATATGTCCGCGTCGGCAGGCAGTAACTCGTCCGCTGCAAGCGGGGCGAGGAGTCCATGTACCAGCAGCAGTGAGGTGACCAGGATGGCAGGCATTGCGTGCGGCATGCGGCGCTCTTCAGGAGGAAGGAAATCTTGGCCGGAGGTGGGGGTGAATCTGCAGCATGTCCCGGAGTTCCGCAGGGGTCATGCCGGTCGGCGACGGCGCAATCTTAACAGAACGGCGACCTGCATTCCAGCTGAACAGTTGCCTGCGTCGACCCGCACATCACGGCGCCCTGCGAGGCGTTTTGGTCAAGCCAGCCTTCAAGCGGAGCTCTGCTTCTCTGTCGTGAACTCGTTCTGGATCAAGTCAGGAGATCCCAGAACAGACGCGGAGGATCGCGGAAAGATCCCCCGATAAGCAGCTGGACCGCCTGATCCTGTAACCACCGGCCCCCCCGGCTCCTACTTTGGCCGACTCCCCCCCTTGCCAGTCGGATTGGTTTTTGCGACTATCGGTAGTCTGCCGGTTGCATTTTTATCACAACATGACCGGTTCATTCGCACTGCGTGGAGAGCTTACTGACGATGGGTCGTTACACAGGTCCCAAGGGCAGAATTAATCGCCGACTGAGCAGCATGGTGTATGAAAACGCCGGTGCTGTACGGGCCATGGACCGTCGTGATAGTCCGCCAGGAATGCACGTCCGAGGCCGCCGCCCATCTAACTATGGCCTGGCCTTGATGGAAAAGCAGAAGATCAAGCATTACTACGGGCTTGGCGAAAAACAGCTGCGTCGATATTTCACTGGGGTCTCACGAAAGCCCGGTAACACAGGTGAAAACCTGTTGCTGATGTGCGAGCGTCGACTGGATAACGTGCTGCGTCGATCAGGCATGACCCAGACTCGTCTGCAAGCTCGGCAGGGCGTCGTGCATGGTCATTTCCAGGTGAATGGCGTGAAGGTGACCAAGCCCTCCTACATGATGCGACCTGGTGACATTATCACAGTCAAGCGTCGCAACAACCTGCTGCAACTGTACCAGCGACTCATCGCGCTCTCGGCGACGGAGCCGATGGAGTGGATCACACTGGATAACGAGACTTTGCGTGTTACGGTTCAGGGTAACCCCGGAGCGTCCGACATTAGCCTGCCAATCGACGTCAACATAGTCGTCGAATTCCTCTCTCGCTGATCCAAGCGAATGCACCAGCAACTGGTTATCCTCGGCGGTGGACCCGGCGGATATGCAGCAGCTTTCCTGGCCGCCAGCCGTGGCATCGATGTGGCTCTTGTCGATCCCCGCAACCAGCTCGGTGGGACCTGCCTGCTGGAAGGCTGTATTCCCTCCAAAGCACTCTTGCATACCGTTCGGGTGATGGCCGAAGTTGAGCAGCTCGAGCGGGACTGGGGCGTGAGCTACGGCCAGCCGCAGATCGATCTCGACAAGTTGCGAGAACGCAAGCAGCGGATCATCACTAATCTGGGCAAGGGCCTGGCGATGCTGGCCACCAAACGGCAACTGACTTTACTGCAGGCAACGGCCCGCCTGACCTCGTCCAGCTCCCTGCAACTCACGCCAGCCGGCGGCGCAGGTGATATTCCCGAAACCCTCGACTTTGACCACTGCATCCTGGCCACAGGCTCCGTCCCGCAGCTGCCAGCGGTCTTTGACGTGGAGAGCCCGCGAGTGATGGATTCGACTGCCGCCCTCGAGCTGACGGATGTACCCCAGCGCCTGCTGGTTGTCGGTGGCGGTTATATCGGTCTGGAACTGGGCAGTGTCTACGCGCGGCTCGGTTCGCAGGTCTCGCTGGTGGAAATGACCGACCAGCTGTTAGCTGGGGTCGATCCGGAACTGGTCAAGCCGCTGGCCCGGATCGTCCGCCGGCAGTTCGAATCGTGCTGGCTCTCCAGCCGCGTGGAACAGATCAATGCCGCTGATCAGCAGGTCGAGGTGACGATTGTCGACAGCGCTGGTGAATCCCGGCAGGAGCTGTTTGACCGCGTTCTGGTGGCGACCGGCCGTCGCCCCGCCAGCCAACAGCTAGGCCTGGAAAATACAGCAGCTACGATCGATGACGATGGATTCGTGGTGGTGGATGACCAGATGCAGACCGCCGATCCGCACCTGCTGGCGATTGGCGATCTGGCCGGCCAGCCCATGCTGGCCCACAAGGCGACCGCCGATGCCCGTCGGGCCGTGGCAGCACTGCTGGGAGATCCTGCGGCAGCCGATCGGTCACTTGTTCCGGCAGTCATCTTTACTGATCCGGAAATCGCCTGGGTCGGTCAGCAGGCGGGGGATGACGAAAAACTGAGGACGGTCAGCTTTCCCTGGGGAGCCAGCGGACGGGCCCAGGCAATCGGGCGCATCGAGGGACTTACCAGGTGGACGGTCGATGCAGAAACAGGCCAGCTGCTCGGTTGCGGGCTGGTCGGGCCAGGTGCTGGCGAGCTGATCGCCGAGGCGGTGGTGGCGATCCAGAACGGTCTGACTGCCGATCAACTGGCCGATGCCATTCACCCACATCCAACACTCAGCGAGACACTCGCCGGTGCCGCGGATATCTACCTCGGGCAGTCCATCGAAGGCCTCGAAAGTTCGTGATCACTTGATCACGAAATTGACCAGCCGACCTGGGACCGTGATCACCTTGACCACTTCGCAGTCTGCCAGCAGGGCGGCAATCTTTTCATCGCCACGGGCCATCTCTTCCAGCTGCTCAGCGCTGCTGTCAGGGGCCGCCTGGATCTTGCCCCGCAACTTGCCCTGGACCTGGACAGGAATCTCGACCAGGTCGTCGACGGTCAACGATTCGTCATACTCGGGCCAGTCCTGGTAGGCCAGCGACCCTTCGCCACCAAGCAGCTGCCAGAGTTCTTCCGCCAGATGCGGTGCGTAGGGTGAGACCAGCAGAATGAACTGCTGCATGATGCTCTGAGGTCGTATTTCCTGCTTGGTGAAAAAGTTGACGAACTCCATCATACGGGATATAGCGGTGTTGAAACTGAGTGAATCGGTATCGCGAGTGACCGCCTGGATTGTCTTGTGGAGCTGCCGCAGCTGGTCGTCGCTGGCCTGCACGTCCTGCACCGCCACGTTCAACTGGAACTCATCGGCAGCAGCATCCACGATCATCCGCCAGACACGGTCGAGAAAATTGCGCACGCCGTTTACGCCCGCCATGCTCCAGGGCTTGGTCGCCTCCAGTGGCCCCATGAACATCTCGTAAAGTCGCAGTGAATCGGCGCCGTATTGATCCACGATCACGTCCGGGTTGACGACGTTGCCACGACTCTTGGACATCTTGTAGGCTCGTGAATCGACCTGCACCTGCGGCTCGTCGAGACGCACAAAGATATCACCCTGCTTGCAGACTTGTTGCGCATCCAGCTGCTCTGCGGTCACCCTGCTGCCACTCTCGCGGTGCAGACTGTTGCCTTCACCGTCCCGCCCCACGGCCTGGGACTCGACCCAGTTGCCAGCCTCATCCCGGTAACCGGTGAATTCCATTTCGCCGAGGATCATCCCCTGGTTAACCAGTCGCTGGAATGGCTCCTCCGTGCTGACATGACCGCGGTCGTACAACACCTTGTGCCAGAAGCGAGAGTAGAGCAGGTGCAGCACGGCGTGTTCTGCACCGCCAATGTAAAGGTCCACCGGCATCCAGGCCCGCTCCTTGTCGGGGTCGACAAGGACCTGATCGTTGTCGGGATCGATGAACCGCAGGTAGTACCAGCAGGAACCGGCCCACTGCGGCATAGTGTTGGTTTCCCGCCTGTAGCGTTGGCCATCAATGACCGGATAGAGCCAGTCGTCGTCTGCTTTTGCCAATGGAGGCTCGGGGCGGCCGTGTGGTTTGTAGTCTTCAATCTCCGGCAAGTTGACCGGTAGCTGGTCGAGTGGCACGGCCCGTACCAGGCCATTCGGATGGCCCTCGTCATCCAGCTCGTGCAGGACGGGAAAGGGCTCACCCCAGAATCGCTGCCGGCTGAAGAGCCAGTCACGGAGCTTGTAGTTGACCGCCTGGCGGCCGCACCCCTGTTCTGCAAGTTGCTGGCTGATCTGCTGTTTGAAGTCAGCCGTACTGGTTCCGTCAAACTCACCACTGTTGATTGCCGTTCCATGCCCGCTGAAGCAGGTGTCGCCAGCCAGCAGGGCATCCCGGTCAAGGTCTGCCTGCTCGCCCGGATCGACAACCGCCACGATCGCCAGCTCGTATTGTCGGGCAAACTCGTAATCCCGCTCGTCATGCGCCGGTACGGCCATGATGGCACCGGTCCCGTAACTGGCCAGCACATAGTCCGCGATCCAGATCGGAATCGGCTGGCCATTGACCGGGTTGATCGCCTCGGTCCCAGTGTAGACGCCTGTCTTGGCCCGGTTGTCCTCTGTCCGCTCGCGGTCACTCTTGGCAGCAGCCTGCTGCTGGTACTGCTGCACCTGCTGCTGCTGGTCGCTGCTCGTCAATGCGTCGACCAGCGGATGCTCGGGCGAGAGCACCATGTAAGTGGCACCGAACAGCGTGTCGGGCCGGGTGGTGTAGATTCGCAAGACGCTCTCGTCCGGCTTGCGGCTGAAGCCTGATTCGCTGCGAGCTGCCTGCCAGCTGGCAAAGTCGCCTGGCGGGCCAATGTAAAAGTCCACCTCGGCACCCTCGCTGCGGCCGATCCAGTCGCACTGCAGCTTCTTGATGCCTGTGGGCCAGTCGACCTGCTCGAGGTCGTCCTCCAGTCGGCCGGCGTAAGCGGTGATCCGCAGCATCCACTGGCGCAGCGGCATCCGTGTGACCGGATGGCCTCCCCGCTCGCTGAGACCGTCAATAACTTCCTCGTTGGCCAGCACCGTACCCAGCTCGGGACACCAGTTGACCAGTGCATCGGCCTGGAATGCCAGCCGATGATCGTCCTGGAACTCGCGCACCGCCCGTTCTCCGGCGGCAGTCACATCGTCGGGGATAGGTAATTCGCTGATCGGACGCCCCTGCTCGGTAGCAGGATCAAACCAGGTATCGAAGAGCAGCAGGAAAATCCACTGGGTCCAGCGAAAGTACTCCACGTCGGTGGTGGCGATCTTTCGCTTCCAGTCGTAACTGAAACCCAGCATCTTCAGCTGGCGAGTGAATGTTTTAATGTTCCGTTCCGTCTGCAGGCGGGGCGGCGTGTTGGTGCGGATGGCATGCTCTTCGGCCGGCAAACCGAAGGCATCGAAGCCCATCGGGTGCAGTACATCGATGCCCTGCATGCGCAGGAAACGGCAGGTGATGTCGGTTGCCGTGTAGCCCTCGGGATGACCGACGTGCAGGCCGTCTCCACTGGGATAAGGAAACATGTCAAGCACGTAACGCTTTTCACGACTGGGGAGATCGACAGCACGAAAGGTGTCGTGTTCTTCCCAGTAGGCTTGCCATTTCGGCTCGATGATGGCCGGATTGTATTTTGGCATGGTGCAGTAACTCCTCCGCGCCAGCAGCAGCTCGGGACAGACGGAATCGGTCATTCTAGGAACTCAGTCGCAGGCTGGCAAACCGAGATCTGTTCGATTCAGTCAACCGCAAAACAAAACAGCAACGACCCGGATACTCCCGCCCTAGCCAGTGCGTTAGACTCGTCTTTTCCAGTAGCGGCAGCGGACCCTGCCCTGCTGACAGCTCTCAGTTCGGGCCCCTGACGGGGCAGCAGCGACAACGTGCCAGGATCCCCGTGTCATGCGTCGACCCAGCTTGCAGGCCCTCAGTCTCGGTACCGCGGAACGCGATTCGATGCGCGCGGCCGGTCGCTTTAACGCCGAGCTGATGGACTTCGTTCGCCCACACGTCGAGGTCGGTGTAACGACCGGTCGAATTGATGAACTGGTCCATCAATACACGCTCGATCATGGCCACCTGCCAGCCTGCCTCGGTTATCGCGGGTTTCCACGCAGCTGCTGTACCAGTATCAACGAAGTCATCTGCCATGGAATTCCCGGTGAGCAGGTGCTCGAAGATGGGGATATCGTGAACGTAGATCTGACAACAATCGTCGACGGCTGGTTCGGCGATCAGTCGGAAACTTTCTTGTTAGGCGAAGTCAGCGAGCAGGCTCGCCAGGTCACCCAGTGTGCCTTTGACAGCCTGTATCTTGCGATCGAGGCACTCAAACCCAATACCCAAATCGGCGACATCGGTCACACGATCAAGAATCAGGCCGATAGCTATGGCTTCAGCGTCGTGCAGGAATACGTGGGACATGGACTGGGACGCCAGTTTCACCAGGATCCATCCATCCCCCACTGCCCCGGTGTGTTTCCTGACCAGGATCGAGTTCGTATTCCAGCAGGTATCTGTTTCACGATCGAGCCGATGATCAATGTCGGTACGCAGCGAGCACGGCTGGACCGTAGCGACAACTGGACCGTGCGAACAGCGGACAGCACCCTGTCTGCTCAGTTCGAACATTCCATCCTGATGACCGAAGAAGGGCCTGAAATCCTCACGACCACCAGGGATGGTCCCCAGGCAGGCCATCAGTTCTAGAGTCCCTCCGCTGCCGCCTGGGACTACTGGCCCCGGGTCGCTGGTGGATGCCGGGCCAGATCGATAATCCGGTAGACCGTGATGTGCGGCGTCTTCAATTCGGGCAGGTAGCTCTTGTAGCCAAACACGCCGACTCGCTTTTTCAGGTAACGGTGCAGATTCAGTCCGGGAGCTGGCGAGGCAAACTCCAGAACCTGGCCGTCGTCATCAAGGATCGCAAACGGTGGAGCCCGGCGTGTACCTGCATGCACTTTCATTAGCCAGCCGGAGACGTCGTAGATCGAACCGGACTGGTTAGCGGAGACGGAGATTCGTTGCTGTTGAAGCTGCTGATACTCACCCAATCGCGCGGCCAGCAGCCGGGCCCGAGTGCGTTGATCGGCAGCCAGGTCGCGGGCCAGTAATTGCTCGAGAGATGCTCGCAGGGCTGCGAACTGGCCAGCACTGCTGTTGGTAGCCATCAGCTGTGCCAGGCGGGCGTCCATCAGCGATAGCTGCCGGCCAGTATCACCGCCAGAGATGGACCGGTTCTCGTCAGCCGGCAGCTTGGCCAGGCGAGCAGGTGGTGACTCATCATGCCGGCTGCGCCAGCCGCTGGCCCGCTGGATTGCCGGCCTGGCCAGATCTGTCAGTGGTTGCTGAAAAGCTGCCCTGCGGACTGGATCGAGTGGCCCTGTTGCGACACCCGGCAGGCGCGGCGAGATGTCACTGGCAGCAATCCAGCGATACTCCCCGGCTGGCGGCGTCACTCTGTAGTACCGCGCCGCAGGGAGGTCGCTGCGAATCTGCAGGTTCTGTTGATCGTGGAGTGTCAGCCGGCTGCCGATTTTCAGCTGGATTTGCCAACGATGATCCCGTGGTGTATTCAATTGGCTGCCGATCCAGCTGACCGAGTTGGGCCGGACAACTTCACCCTGCCCAGCCTGGCGCAGATGGATGTCATCGGCCGCGACCCAGCTGGTGCTGCCGCGTGGTGGCAAGACCGCCAGGAAGCCAGCCTGGTGCGTCGCCAGCACCTCCAGCCTGGTACCAGCAGGCAGACGGCTGCAGGTATAGAAATCGTGGCCCGGACCACAAACCAGCCGGGCTCCCTCCTGGGTCACCGTCGCGAGGTACGGAAGAGCCGGCTGGGCCAGCAGCGTACAGCTGGCTGACAACAGCCAGCAGAGACAGAGCAGGGCCGAGCGCAGTTTCATTTTCTCGTCTCTTCTGGCGCAGGGGCGGCTGTTATGCCCGCCGGATGAAAACAACTCGGCAACTTGTATCCAAACCAGCCGACTGGCTCAAGCGTAAATTCGTGACCGCTGCCAGCCCAGCTTGCCAGCCTCCACTGACTTGCCTCGCTTTGCACAACGTCTGCCGAATCTGGGTAAAGCGCGCAAGCTGGCGATAGTCGCACCATCAGTACAGCAGCATTCCTCCAGGTCAAACTCGAATCCGCTCGCTGACTAAGCCGAAAAGTAAAGGGTGCCCGTTGGGTTCCGGGCACATGAAGCAGAGGGGGACAGGTCGAAAGTGCACAGCCTTATTCGAATTATTCACGCCGCTACCAGCGGTGGTCGTCTCTGCCTGCTGACGCTGCTGCTGTTCTTCAGCAGCTCACTCATCGCAGATGCACAGATCAGGTTGCCGATCCTGACGAGCTCACCGAGCCGACCGTCACTGGTCGATTCCATTCCGCTGACCAAGCTGACAGTGGAGTCCCGACGCCGAATCGAGGCGGTGATTGGGAACAGCAGCGTTGTCTGCCGATTATCGGAGCGGGAGGTGATGTGCAACAAGGAACTGTACCTGCACCTGGTACGGAACCCGGAGATTGCGGTCAACATCTGGCGGCAGATGGGTATAACCCGCATACAGATGCGGCGAGATGGCGACTTTCATTTTCATACGCGTGACGGCAACGGTGCCAGCAGCGAGCTGGAGTTGGTTTACGGCAGTCCCGATTTACACCTGTTCTTTGCCGAGGGGGCTTTCACTGGTCCGATCCTCCAACAGCAATTGAAGGGGCGATGCCTGCTGGTGCTGGCGACCGAATACCGTCAGCAGCAGGGACGCCCGCTGGTCATCCAGCGGATGGAAGTGCACGCCCAGCTGGATGATATCACCAGTGAGTTCTTTGCTCGCACGCTGAAGCCACTTGTGGACAAAGTGGTGGAGCACAACTTCCGCGAGTCGACCCGTTTCGTGGCCCAGGTTTACGAAGCGGCGGAGCAGAATCCGGCGGCACTGGAGCGTTATGTGAATCGCATGACACGGGTCCAGCCAGAGATCAAGCAGCGATTTGTGCAGCTGATCTCCAGCGTTCCTGCCCGTCCGCTGGCTAACCGGTCGAGCGGTAGTGAACCGTTACGACGGTGAGTTGTCGCCATGGTGTTGCATGGCGATATCCTTGATCCCCTTGAGGTCCAGTTTTCCAGTACCGAGCACTGGCAATTCTGCGACTTCGATGAAGCTATTCCGGCTGGGAATGAACAGGTTCGGGAGCCCTTTTTCTTCTGCCAGGGCTGAGCGAATATCATCTACCTCTCGCTTGGTCGGCAGGTGCAGGACGATCAGCCGTTCGCCTTTCTTGGCGTCGGGTACGGATGTTACGGCCGCCAGCAGGTCTTCCTCGTCGCTATCCCCCATCAGGTCATTGATCGCCTCTTCGATCTGGATGTGTGGCACCATCTCTCCACCAATCTTCGAGAAGCGGCTGATCCGACCGGTGATCTTGATAAACCCGTCCTTGTCAATCAGGGCCACATCGCCTGTCTTGTACCAGTCATCGATAATCGACTCGCTGGTCAAGTCGTCGCGTTTGAAGTAGCCCTTCATCACATTGGGACCCTTGACCCAGAGCATGCCGGATTCTTCGGCGCCCAGTTCCTCGCCAGTGTCCAGGTCGGTAACTTTCACCACAACTCCGTCGACCGGACGTCCCACGGTCCCCTCGCGGATTCCCTTGCCCGGCTCAAAAGCTCGACTGGGTGGAATATTGACCGAGACCAGCGGTGAGAGCTCGGTCGTACCGTATCCCTCGACCGGTCGAATTCCAAACCGTTCTTCAAAAGCTTCGGCTAGTTCAACTGGCAGCTTCTCGGCGCCAGTGACGACCACGTCGAGCGTGGCGAACATCTCCGGAGTGATACGGCGGAGGAAGCCACGCAGGAAGGTGGGTGTGGCCAGCAGCACGGTAGCGGAGTAATCCTGGCAGAGCTGCCCGATTTTCTTGGCGTCCAGCGGGCTGCTGTGGAACACCGAGGAGATGTTCAATTTGAGCGCTGCCCAGAGCGTGACGGTGAAACCGAAGGAGTGAAAGAAGGGCAGGAAGCCAACGATGGTGTCGTCGGCATTGAGCCGCACCGCCTTTTCGATCGCTTCCACGTTGGAGCTGATATTGGCATGCGTCAGCTGGACACCCTTCGGTACACCGGTCGACCCCGATGTGAAGATGATCGTGAGCGTGTCGTCCGCCTGGATCTTGTTGATCCCCAGTCGGCGAATCAACACGCCGGCCGGCAGTTTGGCTGTCAACGCGCCGGCCAGCTTGTCCCACAGCGTGATCGATTTACGGAAGTCCTCGAGGAATATCAAGTCGGCATTCAGCTCTTTCAGGTCGAGCCCCATCCGCTTCTTGAATTCCATGTAGGCCAATCGGCTGGTGACAATATGCTTGATCCCAGTCAGCTCAACACAGGCATTCAGGGCCTCGGCGGAGACCGAGTAATTGAGGTTGATGGCGACCCTGCCATCGACGGCCAGGGCGGTGTTGGTAGTTGCTGCGGCGACGGTTGGCGGCACGATCACGCCCACGAACTTTTCATCGTCCGCGAGTTGCTTGCGCAGCAGGCGGCGCAGCACCATCGTGGCTGTCAGCAGCTGCTTGCCGCTTCGTTCGCTGCCACTGGAGTCTGCCAGCTTGCGGCGACCTCCTCGTTTCTTGCACTGGCGAACAAAATCGCGAACGAGATTGGCGTCATCGGCTATTCGTTTCGTCACAGCAATTGCCCCCAGATTTTGAACGGCTTGTCTCAATTGGAAAGCATCCCGCACCTCGGTCATCGGCTGTCCGTAGTGAATCCAGACCGGGTAGGGGATTCGACGTGGCCACTTCCAGAAGAATTTACCACGTTCAAAGCTGAAAATGCTGCCCCAAAGTCCATCCAGGTAGATTGGGATGACCGGTACCTCCGCCTTGTCGAGGATTTCCATGACACCCGGTTTGAATTGCTGCAGCTGGCCACTGCGTGTCAGCTCGCCCTCGGGGAATATGCAGACCAGGTCGCCGTTGTTGGCCGCCTCGGCTGCCTCCTGCAGGCTCTTGACCATGGACTTGGAGCCAGGCTCAATCTGGATCACCCCGAACACCCGACCGAGCAGGCGAAGCAGCCGGGACTTGAAGTGTCCGGCAAACACGATCATGCGTACCGGTCGCGGACTGGTCAGCACCAGCAGGGCACCATCCAGCCAGCTGACATGATTGGGAACCAGTACGGCGCCCCCCTTATCGGGAATATTCTCCATCCCGCTGCTGCGAACACGATAGACCGTGCGACTCAACAGCCAGCCGGTAAAGCGCAACGTTGCCTGGGGAATGATCCAGATCACGTAGAGGAAAACCGGAACGGTCAGCAGGCAGGTGACCAGGAAAACTTGCTTGGCTGACAGCAACGGTTCGCCACCGATCGGCATACGCATCAGGTAATAGAAGCCGCTGATCAGCAGGATGCCGACAAAGTTGAGGAAGTTTGTCATCGCCAGGATCGTGCCACGCGTCTCCACGGGACTGCGATTCTGGACAAAGGAATTAAGTGGAATGCTGAATATGCCGGCACTGAATCCGAGGCCCAGGAGGGAGAAGCCGGCAAACAGGAAGGAGGCATTGAAGGCATTGTCAGGCTGGATGACCTGGCCTTCCACGGTGAACAGCAGGAACGAGAAGATGGCCATGCCCAGCGCACCTGGCATTAACATCCCCAGCTCAACCCGACCCGCTGACCAGATTCCGGCCATCACGCTTCCCAGGCCCATTCCCAGGATCAGGCTGAACAGCAAGGGCAGCTTGTCGGTCTCCTTGTAACCACCACCCTCGGCTACGAACTGGTCAATGTTGGTATTGGCGAGGGCTCCGACAGCCCAGAAAAACGACATTCCCAAGGCCACCCGTAACATCGCACGGTTGGCCGAGAGCACCTTCAAGTCGTGAATCGTCTGCTTGACCACATTCCAGGGAAACACTCGCTGGGGTGCAGCCGCTGGTAAACGGCGAATCATGATGCTGGCCAGCAGGCCGGTGCAGGCGACGGTGAACAGGATCCCCGTGGTCAGCCAGGTGTTGCTGGTGCCGCGTGGGGCGGTGGCGTCACTCAGCCAGTTGCCGATCGCCATGCCGATCACGATCGCGACGATGGTGGTCAAACCGAAGACGGCGTTGGCCGCCGGCACCTTGTCCTCGTTGACCAGTTCCGGGATGGCACCCATCTTGCCTGGTGAAAAGAGTGCACTCTGCAAGCCCATAAAGAACACTGCCAGGAAGAACAGCCAGATCATCTGGCTGACAATGGCGACCAGGCCAAGTCCCATGATCCCGACCTCGGCCCACTTGCAATAGACGATCACGTCACGCTTGCTGAAGCGGTCAGAGAAGTATCCAGCTGTGGTGGAAAGCAGGACGTAGGGAAGTGAGAAGCAGGCAATCCCGAGCACCAGGATCAGGCTCTCGTTCTGAGGAAAGTAGTCCTTGCCAATGCCGATTGCCAGCCAGCGGAAGATGTTGTCGTTGGCCGCCGTCAGGAACTGGGTCAGCGTCAAGGCCAGGAAACTGGTGGACTTCAGACTGGCTGGGTTGTCATCCAGCGGAATGCTGCTGTCTTGAGGAACGGCCTGACTCATGCGGACATCCTGGAGAATGCTGACAGTCTGTGAATCAGCCGGATTTGGGAGTTGGTCTGCCCCCCAGATGGCACAACACGAACAACAGTTGTGACTGCCCTGAGGAGCACAATCCTATACCTGCTATCTGCTCTGAAGCCATGGCCGTTGTTGACACGAAGAAAACGATAGCCCCCGGAGGGCCGACCGAGCTCTTATCTGGGCCGAAGAGCTCTCATCTGGGCCGAAGAGCTCTCATCTGGGCAGAAATTGTAGCAGATTCAATCTGCCTTTGAGGCGGAGGACGCCATGTTCAATCGACACCAGCTACTGATGGCCGGCCTGGTTGTCCTCTTGGCCGGTGCCCAGCTGCGTCTGGTCCAGACCTTTGTATTCTCAGAGAGTGCCAGTCCGATCATCGAAGAGATGATGGATCGGCAGCCAACTGGACTGGCCCAGACCGGTTCGAGTGACCTCGATCAGCCGATTCTGGCTACCGTGGAAGCAGCAGCACGGCAATATACCTTGCCAATTCCCGACTGGATGGGTTGGCTGCTACTCTCAATTGGCGGCGCTCTTGTCCTGCATTGCCTGGCCCTGCCCCGTATCGAGGCTCGCCAGGATTGACCCGGCTGCTAGCCGCCCGGTTGACTTGCGAGCTGTACCAGCACCTCGGTCACTCGATCCACAGCAGCGGCATCCAGGATCAAGTACTGGCGGGTGCCATTGGCTTGCAGCGTGAACTGGCTGAAGCCATCATCCTTGATGTCAATTCTGCCGGGCCTGGAGAGACGAAAGTAATTCTTGTCCGGCTCAACTGCATACAACACGCTGGTCAGGTCCCAGCTGGGTCGATTGTGGGGTGGCGGCGAGTAGAGCTTGTAGGCTTCCGCCAGTGGATGATGCTCCACATAGTTGTAGTCCGCAAGAATGCTGCTGCTGGGATAGGGAACCTCGCTGCCAATCTCATAGCCACTCATGACCACCCGCCCGGGCCAGTCGTGAAAGACGCGCCGGGCACTGGGGATGTCCTTGACCACGTTGTATTCACAGAAACGCGCATTCTTGCCGATCGCAGTGAAGGCACCTGCCATGGCAGACAGCAGGCGGACTTTTTTCCTCACCAGTTCGACCCCGTCCAGAGGCGAGTGGTCATCGGCAGGGGAATCCAGCAGCCGGGCGAGGTTGGTTGAAAACCCAACCTGCACGATGACAACAGACTGGTCGGCTTGCCGGCTGAGAACCTGACGCAGTAGCTGGGTGGCTTCGACACTATCTGCTCCGCTGGCAAGATCATGCGGATATCGCTGTTGACCATTATCCAGCTGATCTGCCAGCACGGTGAATTTACTGTCGGCCGGCGTGGGACCCTTGCGGACAACACCGATGGGGATCTCACCGCGGCCATAGAAAGTGTTGACGGCGTCAACAAAGGCAGCTGACTGAGGATGGTCCTTGGTCACGGTGACGGCCAGCAGCTGGCACTTGCCGCGACTCTGCAGGGCGTGCAACATGCCCAGCGCCAGGGCATCGTCGACATCGTTGCCCATGTCCGTGTCAAAAATCACGGCCAGCGGTTCGGCCCGGCAGTCGGCTGCTATCGCCAGCAACCCAGACCAGGCGAGGCAGCAGGTAAGTAATGTCCCCGTTCGATTCATTTGTCAGGTTTCTTGTAGACGATCAACATCTGGCCGGACAGCGTGCCATCGATCTTGCTGGGCCGCTTGCCATCGACCAGGCTGTAACAGATCCGCAGCTTGTTGTCCTGCCAGTCGTAAATCGCCAGGAATGTCTTTCCCTTGTTGGCCCCCTCGACTCCAGTTACATCCATCCAGCGGGGTTTCTTTTCGTCGTTGACTTTGTAGCTGCCGCGGTCGACATTCTCACCGACCTGCGCCTCGTAGCGGCCGCCTCGCATCTTCAATTGCATCATTGTGGTGACTTCAGCCGGCAGAGCATTGCCTTCCACAACCGCGGATTTGACTGCCCAGATACCCTCCAGCGAAGGGCTCTTCTTGTCCGTGCCAGGTTCGTCCTCGCCGAGGGTTGTCAGGCAGATCAGCAATGGCAGGCTACAGGAGAGAACCGACAGCGTCATGGTCTTACATGTTCTCACGGCAGTTGTCTCTCTGAGCGGGATCCTGATGGCTTGACTGGCTGTTGTTTTACGCTGAAAGTGCCTTACTGATCAATCCAAACAAGTCCCCCGACGCGTACAAGCAACTGGCTACTCGCTCCGGATTCTTCAAGGATGACGCCTGGCCGCACCTGGCACTCTCTGGCGGTGCCCTCTATTTGAAAGACCGCAGCGGCGGCCTGGTCTGCGCCTGTCCCTTCGGATTCGAGGCTGTCGCTCGTAACCCGCTTACGGCGTCCGTCCGTCCTCGTCCGCAAGGCACTCTTGAAGTTCTGCTTGTCGCTCCCTGCGGAGCTTCAATTCACCCGGCAGGAAGGGCAGGTAGACGACACAGAAGAGCAGAAAAGCGAACGGTTCCAGAACCAGGATGTACCAGGGCCAGGGAGCAAAGAAGAAGGGTGACTCTCCAGCCGGAATTTCACAGAGGAACATGTAATTTGCACCGAGTGCCAGGTTCACGAAAATCAGCCCGACCGCATAGATATTGGCGATCAGGAAGGAGCGGAGCAGCGAGGAAAAGGTGACTCGCATCTTGAGGCCCCAGCAGGAGACCAGGATGCCAATGATGATCCCGCAATGAGCGATGAAATAGCAGAGCCAGGTGACCGAGGGAAAGCCGACTGTCAGGTCCGGTGTAAGGATGCTCTGGGATGCACCCGCCACGCCCCAGAAATAGACCACCTCGAAGACCCGGTGCTTCCGCCAGAACATCAGCACGATGACCAGGATCACCGAAATATCGCAGAGATGGAGCGGCAGCCAGGTTGTCAGGTAGGTATGCCGGTCCAGTGTCGAGATGTGATAGACCTGGTCCAGCAGCTCGTTGGCCACCATCAGGCTGCCGATCGTCCAGAGGATTCCCTTGCGGACACGCTCGCTGTCAGATCGCCGAATCCAGCTGGCCAGCAGCAGCGGCAGGGTGACGGTCAGGACGATACAGAAGATGTGGGGTGCGTCCATGTAAACGAACGTCGACTCGACGGCGTCCGCCGTTTTGGCCACCACAGTTGGCAGATCATTGGCCATCGTCTGTCCGCACTCCAGGGAGATACTGCGCTGTCCCCTGTTTTTAGGGAGTCGAGGGTAGATAAAGCAAGAGAAGTGTCACCGCCGGGCAGAGCGGATCGCTGGCAGCGGCCCGCGGCTAGCGATCGAGGCAGGCTGCGTTGACGATGGCGCGGAACTCGTTCCTCATGTATTTCCCACCGGGACTCTGGCTCATCACCATGCCAATCACTCGACGCTGCGGATCGACCCAGGTGTAAGTCCCCTCCGATCCTGAGTGCCAGTAGGAGCCATCTGTATTGAGGAACCAGCCGAGCCCGTAATAGGAGGTCCGCGTGGCTTGTTGTTCTTTCGTGTAGGTATCGATCGTGTGGTTCTTTTGTGCCAGCCGCACACTGCGTCTGCTGAGCAGCCGTTGACCCTGGTAAACCCCCTCGTCCAGATGCATCTGCAGGAAGCGAAGATAGTCTGTGGTGGTCGAGACCAGCCCGCCGGAGGCTCTCACGAAGGGGACTCGCATTTCGGTCCCTTGCTTGAATCGTATCGACCATTCTCCATCTTTGCTCGCATAGACGACGGACATCCGTTCGGCAGTTTCCTGCCTCGGTCGATGCGAGGTGTCGGTCATATTGAGTGGCTGGTAGATTCGCTGCTCGAGGAACTCTTCCAGCGGCAATCCGGAGACCACCTCGATGAGTGCCCCCAGCGTGTTGTAGCCCGCGTTGTTGTAACGGAACGAGCTGCCCGGTTTGACCTCGGGTCCAATCTCTGCGAAGCGGTTGACTTCCAGCTGCAAACTCGGCGCATCGGGATACTCGTCACTCGCTTCCATCAGTGGCTCACGAAAGAGCGTAGAGATTCGCAGCCCGCTGGTGTGACTGAGTAGCTGCCGAATAGTGACATGACGGTACTGCTGGTTATCGAAAGCGGGCAGGTGCCGGCCGATCGGGTCATCCAGCCGCAGCTTCCTTTCTTCCGCCAGCATCAGGACCGCGGTGGCAACAACGGCCTTGGTATTGGAGGCCATTCGCAACAGCACAGCTGTCTGCATTGCCTGTTCCGCTTCGACATTCTTCCAGCCCAGCGGCTCGTGCAATACGAGCTGGCCATCGCGGGCGACCAGCAGGATCACGTTACGCAGCTCGTCTTTGTCGATCGCTGCGCGGAACAGTGCCACTCCCTCGGCCAGTTTGTCGGCAGACATACCAGCGTCGGCTGGCGCGACCAGCAGGGGTGGTGCGGTCGAGGCCTGCGGACTGAGTAATACGAGCAGAACGATGGCGGACAGAAGTTGTCGCATAGAAGGTCATTCTCCAGGTCGAGTTGTATCTGGATCAGCGTGCGGTCCAGCCACCGTCGACGGTGACCATGCTGCCTGTCATGTAGCTCGAAGCGTCACTTGCCAGGAAGATCGCTGCTCCCTGGATTTCTTCCATCTCGCCCCAGCGATCAAGTGCCACCGCTCCGACAATAAACTTCTTGGCTTCCTCGCTGTCGGCAATCGGCTCATTCATCGGCGTCAGGAAGGGACCGGGACAGATGGCATTGCAGGTAATACCAAAGGGAGCCAGTTCGAGGCCGAGTGCCCGTGTCATCTGGACCACCGCACCCTTACTGGATGCATAGGGAGTACGATTGGCGAGTCCCACAAGTCCCAGTGTGCTGGCCAGGTTAATGATCCGGCCATAACCAGCTTTTTTCATCAGCGGCACGACAGCCCGGGCGCAGAGCCAGAGGCCGTCGACGTTGACATCGTGGACCGAACGAAAGTCATCGAGACTCAGCTCGTCAATTGGGCCGCGAACATTGACACCGGCGTTATTGACCAGGATGTCAACGCTGCCAAAGGCCTCGACAGCCTTGTTCACCATCGATTCGACCGCCTGCTCGCAGACCACGTCTGCTTCCATGCCAATCACTTCCTGCCCGTGATCCGTGGCGATCGCTGCAGCGGCGGCAATCGCTTCCTCGGCATGTCGGCTGGTGACCAGCACACGTGCTCCGGCCGATGCCAGCCCGGCGGCCATCGCCTTGCCCAGTCCCTTGGAACCACCGGTGACGATAGCGGACCGTCCTGTCAGGTCAAATTGTTTGATGCCTGGTAACATGAGCTCTCCTGCTGATTATTTGTTACACAGCGAGCCAGTATATCGGACTGCCAGTAGGCGGGCAGCCGGCGTCGAGCTGGTTTCCCGACCTGCCGGAAGATCGTACCCCGGCTGTCATGGCTGGCCCGTTATACTGTCGGCTGGCTCGAGAGTACCGACCAGCAAGGTGAAATCAGAATGGCACGAATGCTGACAATTGGGGCGGCCCAGAGTGGCCCGATTTCGCGCCAGGAAACTCGCGCTGATGTGGTTGAGCGATTGTTGTTGTTGATGCGCGAGGCTGCCAGGCAGGAATGCGAGCTGATTGTTTTCACCGAGTGCGCACTGACGGCGTTTTTCCCGCACTGGTACATGGACAACCAGTCCGAGATCGACAGTTACTTTGAGCGGGAGATGCCCAGTGCCGAGACGCAGCCGCTGTTTGACGAGGCTCGTCGACTTCGGATCGGCTTCCAGCTGGGCTATGCCGAGCTGGTGGAAGAGGATGGTCAGACGCGGCACTACAATAGCTCGATCCTGGTCGACAGGGATGGTCAGCTGATCGGTCAGTTCCGCAAGATTCATCTGCCGGGCTATGCCGAGCAGCAGCCGGCGGACCCTTTCCAGAACCTGGAGAAGCTCTATTTTGACGTCGGCAACCTTGGCTTCCAGGCCTGGAACTGTTTTGACGGCGTGGTCGGAATGTGCATCTGTAATGACCGGCGTTGGCCGGAGACCTACCGCGTGCTGGGCTTGCAGGGGACGGAGCTGATTCTGCTGGGCTACAACACGCCGCTGCACAATCCCGCCTATCCGGAAACCGACCGGTTCGTCTCCTTCCACAACAGGCTCTGCCTGCAATCGGGTGCCTACCAGAATGGCAGCTGGGTGGTTGCTGTGGCCAAGGCTGGCCTGGAAGAGGGCGTCGATCAACTTGCTGAGACAGCCATCATTGCTCCCTCTGGCGAGATCGTGGCCCAGGCCGAAGGTTGTGGTGATGAACTGGTGGTGCACCTGTGCGACCTGGATGCGACGCGGACCTACAAGCAGGGCATCTTCAACTTTGGCCGCAATCGCCAGCTCCAGCATTACTCGGCCATCACCGCACAGCGCGAGGCACGACCGCCGGGGGGGTAGCCATTGCGGATTGGGTTCGCCATCATGGCAAGCTCACTGACCGCTGGATAAGGTCTGGCCAGGCGGTCAATTCAGCTGCTCTCAGCACCATGTGGAGGAGATACCGAGATGGCTCGTGTCGACGGAAAAGTCGTGATCGTGACGGGCGGGACGCAGGGAGTTGGCGAGGCGATTGCCATCGATGCGGCCGAATCGGGAGCGGCTGGTGTTGTCATCTGCGGGCGCCAGCAGGAGAAGGGTGCTGCCGTGGTCGAGGCGATTGAGGCTGCCGGCAGCCAGGGCTTGTTCGTGACGACCGATCTCTCCCTGCCGGATGACTGCCGAGCGGTGGTGGATGCCTGTGACGAGAAGTTCGGTCGAGTGGATGGCCTGGTAAATGCAGCTGCCGATACCAACCGGGGAACGCTGGACGATACCACAGTTGAGTTCTGGGACTACCTGTTTGCCGTCAATGTGCGGGCTCCTTTCCTGCTAACCCAGCAATCCGTGCGGCTGATGAAGCGTGACAATATCGAAGGGTCGATTGTCAATATCCTCTCGGTGGCGGCTTACTGCGGGCTGGATTGCATCATGGCTTATTCCAGTACCAAGGGTGCTCTCAGCACGTTCACCAAGAACACTGCCAATGGCCTGCGTGCCGACCGTATTCGCGTTAACGGCATCAACCTGGGCTGGACCGATACCCCGGCGGAGCACACGGTGCAGATCAAGATGGGTCAGCCGGAAAACTGGCTCGAGGCTGCCGAACAGGCATCGCCCTTTGGCCGCTTGCTCAAGCCGATTGACGTGGCCCGCCTGGCGACCTACCTGCTGAGTGATGAATCCGGCATCCTGACAGGATCGCTGATCGACTATTCCCAGCGTGTGATGGGATCAACGGCACCGCCGGCAATACCGTCAGCCGACTGAAGTTCGCTGCAGCTGATCAGGACAGCAGCGACTTGATCGCTTCGCCGTCGTCCGCAATCGTGAAGGGACGGCCATCGGGCGAGTAGATCTCCTCGTCCAGCGCGATACCGAGTGCCGAGGCGATGGTGGCGTTAAAATCCTGCACGGTCACATCGTTATCGTCAACATAGAATCCATCCTTGTCGGTCTTACCGAAGACCTGGCCGGCCTTGATGCCGGCACCTGCCAGCAGGCATGAGAAGGCGGCGGGATGGTGATCACGCCCGGCATTCTGGTTGATCTTCGGTTTGCGGCCAAACTCCGTGGCAACCACGATCAGCGTTTCATCGAGCAGGCCGCGCGATTGCAGGTCAGTCAGCAGCGATGACAGGCCGTCATCGAGATTGGCGCACTTGCCCGGAATGTTGTTGTCGCTGGCCAGGTCACGATGGTGATCCCAGCTGTTGTGGGTGACTTCGACATATCGAACACCATGCTCGATCAGCCGTGCGGCCAGCAGGCAACCACGACCGAAGCGGGATGTACCGTACTTGTCCTGCTTGGCTTGCGGCTCCTTGCTCAGATCAAAGGCGGCCAGGTCCTTGCTATTGAGCAGCCCGATCGCCTCGCGGTAAAGGTCGTCATAACCGGCCACCTCAGCTGAACTGGCTCGCGAGCGAAACGTCTTGTCGAACTTGGCTGCCAGGTTCATCCGCTGGTCGAATTGACCATCCAGCAGGTAAGACGGTTGCTTGGTATTCTGCAGTCCCTTGTTTGGATCGCCGATCGGCACGGGGGCAAACTGGGCACCGAGGTAACCAGGTCCAACTCCACCACCAACTTGCACACTGGGGGGCAACTCCTTGTGGATCCGGCCGAGTCTCTTCTGCAGCCACGGTCCCAGGCTGGGATGGCGCGTGGTGGCAATCTTCTTGTAACTTGTCCGCATCAGGTACTGGCCTGGCCCGTGGGCACCCGTGGCTGTATTGAGCGAGCGAACGATTGCCAGTCGCTGGGCCATGCCAGCCAGTTTCGGCAGGTGTTGCCCGAACTGGACGCCCGGGATCTTGGTCTTGATCGTCCCGGTGGGACCCTGGGAATCGCTGCCCGGCTTGGGATCAAGCGTATCGATGTGACTCATGGCACCCTGCATGAACAGGTAGATCAGCCGCTTGGCCTTGCCGACCGGGGCGGCCGTTAATGGTCTGCCAAGTGACGGCAGGATGCTGACTCCCAGCAATGAGCTGGCTGTGGCTTCCATGAAGCGTCTTCGATGCAGGTCGTGGTCCATCTTGTTTTCCCTTTGGAAACTGCTGTGAGTGCCAGCTGACTACTGGATGAAAAGGAACTCCCGCGTGTTTAACAGGGCCCAGATAACATTGCCGTAACCGGCAAGTCGCTTGTTGGGGTCGTCCTTGTACTTCTGGAAAGTGTCGCGGATCTCCCGGCTGGCAATCTGGCGTTCATCGCTGGTCGGGCGGCGGCCCAGAATGCTAAGAAAGATCACGTCGATGCGATTGCCTGTGGCGGCAGCCAGGACTTCCTGATTGACCACGGAACCCGACTCCAGCATCATGTGCGTGACCGGGCCATTGAAGAGCGTCAGCAACTGCGGCACGGTCCCCTCGGTACTACCGGCAGCAATGATATTTCGATCACTCTGCCCGAACTGCCTGAGAAAATGCCCGTCGGGCAACGGCTGTGGTAACTCGGAAGCCCGTCGCAGCGTGACTCCCTTGTAGGCTTGCTTGCGGTCGGCGGCACGTCGGTCCTGCTCAGCCTTGACGATCTGGTTGGCCTTCTCGACCAGCTGGACGGCGGTCATGCCGGGTCGTGCGCTGAGTGCATTCTGGTAAGGCTTGTCGCTCGGTCGCAGGTAATGATCCGGCGCGGGCAGGGTCAGCGTGAGCAGGGAGTCCCAGACCTGCTCGGCGGTCATGCGTCGCAGCACGGGACCGGGAAAATGGTAGGCCCGCGTGGTGTCACGGCCCTCGTAGGTTACCTGCCGCTGGTAAGTTCGGGTGTGGTAAATGATCCGCTGGAATTCCTTCAGGTTAAACTTCAAACGAACCATCTCGGCCGTGAGGAAGTCCATCAGCTCAGGATTGCTGGCCGTGCTGTCATCCTGGATGTCGTCGACCGGTTCGATCAGACCGACGCCCAGCGCCCGCTTCCAGAGTCGATTGGCAATCGCCTTGGCAAAGCGGGGATTGTCAGCAGCGGTCAGCCAGTCGGCGAAGGCGGTTCGTCGGGACGTACCCTTCTGGACGGCGGGCTGGGCACCGAACAGCACTTTCGGCTCCACCAGGTCCCCAGCCTTGGCATCGGTGTAAGCATAGTCCTTGGGAAATCGCAGGCGGGCATTGATCTGCTCGAACACCTGTTCCCGATTGATCCGCTCCAGTTGCCGGAGCCGGTTCAGAGCGGTGCCGGTTACCTGCTTCTGCGCCTCGGCAGACTGGTCGAGTTTGAATTGAGTCCGTGAGACGACCGTGCGGACGCCCGCTTCGTAGGCGGCCAGCTGGTAAAACTCTTTCTGCGTCCAGCGGTCGAAGGGGTGATCGTGGCACTGGGCACAACCAATTCGTGTTCCCAGGAAGACTCGAATGGTGTTGTTCAGGTTATCCAGCGGCATACCGCGGTCACGCAGCTTGTAGCCGACTGCCGGATTCTCCCAGGGCTTGCCCTCGGCCGATAACATCCTGTGGACCATCTTGTCATAGGGTGCGTTGGACCTCAGCTGGTTCTTGAGCCAGTCAGCGTAGGGTCTCAGATGGGTCACATTGGATGGCTTGTCGACCAGTCGCAGGATGTCGGCCCAGTAATTGAAAGAATGGCTGGCATAGCCGGGCTGGTTCAGCAGGTGATCGATCAGCACCGAACGTTTGTCGTCGCGAGTCGAGCTGACGAAATAGTAGGCATCACGGCCGGTCGGAATTGTGCCTGAGACGTCGAGATAGATGCGCCGCACAAACTGGTCGTCCGTGCTGGCAGGATTGGACGTGAGACTCTCGGCAGCCAGCCGTGCTTCAACCAGCTCATCAATCCGGCGGGCCGACTTGACGACCTCGCCAATCGCGCCGGCGTCGACGGGGGCAACCTGGAAGCCGAGCTTCGGCGGCGCTCCCTGGTTGGGCAGATTAACCTTGGGGGCCTTGGGCTTTTGGACCTTGCGGACAGGTTTCTTCACACCCTTGGGCGCCGGTTTCTGGGCCACTGCCGTACTCAGCAACTGGTGAGTCAGCAGGGCCACGAGCAGAACCGCAACCAGGCGGCTAGCCAATCGGCGCAATGAAGACATAGTCTGTTTCCGTCAGCGAGTTGGATTTGAAGAGAAGTCGAGACGAGACCGGCTGCCCACGGCCAGCGTTGTACCTAATAGTAGCTTACCGACAGTGAAAATAAAGTCGAAGGCCGGAGGTTACCGGATCCGTAGCTGGACCGATCCTTCCCCTCGAGGGTCGAATAGTGCGCAGGCATCGCTGCTTGGCTGCGGGAGTTTATCAACGGCCTCCTGACACTTACGATGGAGACTGGTTTGAACAGGATTTCAGGTGAAAGGCGATTCGATGGGAAACCTGGCAGGCAAGACTTTGTTCATCACTGGTGCAAGTCGTGGTATCGGCAAGGCGATCGCCATGCGGGCCGCAGCTGATGGGGCCAACATTGTCGTCGTCGCCAAGACCATAGAACCTCATCCAAAGTTGCCCGGCACGATCTACTCGGCGGTCGAGGAGATCCAGGCGGCGGGCGGTCAGGCCCTGGCAGTGCAGACAGACATCCGTTTCGAGGACCAGGTGGAGCAGGCTGTCCAGCAAGCTACTGAGACCTTTGGCGGCATCGACATTGTGATCAACAACGCCAGCGCGATCTTCCTGGCGGGCACGGCCGAGACCCCGATCAAACGTTTTGACTTGATGCACACGGTCAATACTCGCGGCACTTTCCTGGTGACGCAGAAATGCCTGCCGGCGCTGCTCGCGGCCGACAACCCGCATGTGCTGAATATCTCACCTCCGCTAAGTTTCGAGGCGCGCTGGTTCGCTCCCCACGTGGCATACACGATGGCCAAGTTTGGCATGAGCATGTGTGTGCTGGGAATGGCAGAGGAATTACGCTCAAAAGGTGTCGCCGTGAATGCCCTTTGGCCGCGGACAGTAATTTCAACTGCAGCTGTGCAGAACCTGCTGGGTGGCGATGAAATGATTCGCTGCTGCCGCAAACCCGCCATCATGGCAGACGCAGCACATGCGATCCTGGTCAGAGAGAGTCGTGAATGCAGCGGCCAGTTTTTCGTTGACGATGAAGTTCTGGCTGAAGAGGGGATAACCGATCTGGACCAGTATGCGGTTGAACCGGGTGCAGAACTTGTCCCCGACTTCTTTCTCTAGCCCAAACTGCCTCCTCGTGTTTGTCGTGGGCGAAGAACAGGAGTCAGGATTTTTTTGCAGTCGGGTTTGTCTGAAACACCCTAAAACCACCTCTTTTGTCCGTGGGCATGATTAACTGTACTGTCACAAAGTGCGTTTTCTTGGTATGAACGTCGCTTCTTGGTTAGAATTCTGCCGATCGAGCATCTGCTGATCGAGTACTTGAGTGGAGAAAGAACGCGTGGCAACAGCACTAAAAGATTCTGGCGACAAAACGAACTCGTCCATGACGAGCAGCAACACGGAGTCGGGTGTGGATGGACCCGACACACGCCCCGATCGCTGGTTCTTGCCTGGCCGGATGATTGCCATTCTGTTGATTCATGCCGCCGCGCTGACGGTCTTTATTCCCTGGGTATTCACCTGGACCGGTTTGATCACGGGACTCGTGACATGGCATATCTTCGGCATGTTTGGCATCACCATTGGTTATCACCGCATGCTGACGCACCAGGGCTTCACCTGCCCCAAGTGGTTCGAACGAACACTTGTGACCCTCGGCGTCTGTTGTCTGCAGGGTCCCCCGGCCCGCTGGGTTGGTACCCACCGCGCACATCACAAGTTCTCAGATGACGAAGCTGACCCACATACACCGAGCCGGAGTTTCTTCTGGAGCCACATGGGTTGGCTGTTTTTTGACGTCAAGGGTTACACGCCGACCGAGGTCTGTGCCAAGTATGCACCGGACTTGATGCGACGACGTTTCTATTCCTGGCTTGAGCGAGGATGGAATGCCGAGTTGATTTACGTGATTCATGCCATCGCCTTTTGGCTGGCGGGCTTTGGGCTGGCCTGGGCCATCAGCGGCAATGTTCTTACCGGATTACAGATTGGAACCAGCGTTCTCGTCTGGGCCGTGGTTCTGCGGACCGTCTGGGTCTGGCATATCACCTGGTCCGTCAATTCACTGACGCATGTTTTCGGATACCAGAATTTTGAATCGTCCGATAACAGCCGCAATAACTGGCTGGTCGCCTTGCTGGCCCACGGTGAAGGCTGGCACAACAATCACCATGCCGATCAGCGATGTGCCAAGGCTGGGCACCGCTGGTGGGAATTTGACCTCAGTTTCTTGATGATCCGCATCATGAAACGGCTGGGACTGGCAAAGGATATCAAGCTCCGCAGGCTAGACAAGTCTTCGGATGCCGACCTCATTCCCGGCACAGCCGACCAGGCCGCCGTACCACCGGGTGAAAGTTAGCCCTGCACAGCGCCGCTGCGCGCATCGAGGCTTACTTACTGCTCCGAGATCGAGTACAGCTTTCGCTGGCCACGCAGGATAATCTCGGAATCGACGATGGCTGCTGACGCGCTAAAGCTGTCATTCAGCTGGTTCATCGCGAGTATCCGTGGCTGATCCTCATGACTGAGTACCATCGTGGTACCGTCCAGGTCGGTGATATAGACGCGATTGTCTGCCGCCACCGGTGAGGCATAGACATTGCGGATGCCACCCAGCCGGAAGGGCCCCTGCTTTTCCTCGCCACTGACAGCTTCGATTCGCGTGAGGATGCCCTGGTAATGCCGCAGGAAGTAAAGTGATTCCTTGTACAGCAGGGATGATGGCACATACGGTGTACCGCGGAAGCGCGACCAGCGAATCAAGTCGCTGCCGGTGATGTCGCCGTTGGCACCTTCCAGCCGAATCGCCATCATCGCCTGCTTCTCATAGCTGCTGCCGGCGAACACCATGCCGTGGCCGGCGACCGGGGAACAGACAATGTTGGCCGATAATCCGCCGCACTCCCAGATCGACTTGCCGGTCTGCAGGTCGTAACTGCGAATCCGGCTGGTGCCGCTCACAATCAGCTGTGTCTGCTTGCCATGCTTGACCGTGATCGGAGTGGCCCAGCTGGTCACCTCATCCCGCTTGATCCGCCAGCGTTCCCGGCCGTTGCTTTTGTCCAGGGCAACCACGAACGAATCCCCCTCGTGATCCCAGTTGACCACCAGCGTGTTGCCAGACAGCACTGGCGAGCTTCCCTCACCATGACCATGCTTGGTCTGCATCCGGCCCAGATCGACTTTCCAGATCAATGTCCCCTCCAGGTCCAGGCAGTAGATGCCCTGGGATCCAAAAGAAGCGAACAGCAGCGTGCCGTCCGTCACCGGTGACTGTGAAGCCAGGCTGGCGGTGTTATGGCCTCCCTCGTGCGGCAGTGCTTCCTTGAGCACTTGTTGCCAGAGCAGCTCGCCGTTGTCGCGATCGACGGCCAGTGCTACAAACTTGTGGCGCGAGCTGACGGGCAGGTTGTCGTGGGCACCGGGAGCTCCGCTGAAGCGTGGCTTTAGCGCAGGTCCAAAAGGAATTGCCGTGGTCAGGAAAATCTTGTCCTGCCAGACAATCGGCGTGGAATGGCCCATGCCTGGGAGATTCATTCGCCAGCGGACATTCTTGATCTCGCTCCATTCCAGCGGAGGATTGGCAGCAGGTGCTGCTCCGGTACCGAGCGGGCCACGCCATTGTGGCCAGTTCTGCTTGGCTCTGTCCTGAGCCACCAGACTGAGGCTGGCGATCGTGAACAGCAGCGTGGAAAGCAGTGAGAGTCGAAGAGTTCGCATGGTGATCAGCTGACGATTGTGGCAGAGGGTGGAATCACAAAACGACTGTGTTCATTATAGGTCGTACGCCGCTCGTCCCATGAACTCTCCGCCGCTTTGTCGTCAGCACGACGGACCCCCCTCAGCCTGGATCTCAAAATGCAGGCAGGCGTGCGAATCCTCCAAGGCCTGCTGGACCAGCTCGGGTGTATCGCCACGGGCAAAAATGAACCCCAGGTATTCGGAGCCTTCTGGCAGCGGCACCAGCCGCTTGCCGACATGCACGCTGATCGTGACCTCTTCAATGCCATCGATCGACTGAGCCTGCTCAAGACCAGTGACTCTCTCCAGCCGTCCAGCGGCGGGGGTCGGAATCATCATCACGCCGGCCGCCGTGCCCTGCCGATCCGGTAAGACAAACTGGCTGTCCAACGCATGGTGAATAATCAATTCTTCCAGTGATAGTCCGGTGCCAAATCGCAGCACGCGAGAACAGAGTCCGCCGATCGATCGCGGGTTGACTTCGATCACCACCGGGCCAGTGTCCGACAGACGCAGCTCAGCATGCAGCGGGCCGTGTGTTAGGCCCAACGCCTCGATCGCCTGTTGCGTGACTGCCCTGACCGCCTGCTGGTCGACCGCTGGATGGCGGGATGGAGTTGTATAGATCGTCTCCTCAAAGAAGGGACCGTCCATTGGAACGGGTTTATCGAGCAGGGCCAGTACCCGCAGCTGTCCAGCAGTAACAATTCCCTCGAGGGCAACTTCGGGGCCACTGACAAACTCTTCCAGCAGGAACTGGTCAGCTGCCGGCAGCGAACCACATGCCAGGATCTGCTCTAGTCGCTGGCAGGCCAGTAGCAGCTCGGCCGGGTCGTCCGCTCGCATGACTCCCTGGCTGGCTGCCAGCGCCAGCGGTTTTATCACGCAGGGAAAGTCAGTCTGCTGAGCTAGTTCGGCACGATCGTCATCGAACCGGCAGAGTCGAAAGCTGGGGGACGGCACGTCGGCTTGTGCCAGCAGTTGCCGCATCTGCTGTTTGTTGTTAGCGGCGGCGACTGAAGCCAGCGAATTGCTGGGCAGTCCCAGCTCGGCGGCGATGGCAGCAGCTGCGCTGCTGACCTGGCTGTCGACTGCGATCACAGCCTCGACCGGGTAGGACTGGTTGAATTCAATAACTCGATCCGCACACGCCGCAGGGTCACTGAAATCCAGCGTCAACAGTGCCGAGCGGTTCAGATCGGCCAGCGTATTGGGTTGTTCGGATGCGACGGTGACGTCGACGCCCAATTGAGCTGCGGCAGCCAGGAAAGCACTGGTGCGATAGGTCGTGGTGGGAAGCAGCAGGAGCACCCGGGGCATGGCCGGCACTACTTCTTGGAGGGCGTGTAGTAGGGGTTGTGGCCCGCGGCGTGGTCGGTCACGTCGAGAATCTCGCCGACCTCGGGAATCGAAGCCCGAATGGCGTTCTCAACTCCGAACTTGAGCGTGACATCGGCCTGTCCACAGCCCTGGCAACCACCACCCATCTGGATAAAGACCATGTTGTCCTGCACGTTGATCAAGTTGATCACGCCACCGTGGCCGGCGACCGAAGGATTGATCTCGGTATCGAGGACATGCTGCACTCGCTCGCGGATCTCGTCACTGGAGGGCATCTTCTCCCAGGCCTGTTCGGAAACTGCATCCTTGCCCGAGGTAATGTGTTCTCGCAGGGCGGAGCCGACCTGGCGGGCCACCTCCGGCCAGGGCGAGTCGTTTGCCTTGGTGACAGTCACCTGGTTATGAAACACGACCAGGCGACTGACTCCGTCGATGTCAAACAGACGCTCGGCCAGTGGAGATCCCTCTGCGGTCTCCTTATCGGGAAAGGCAAAAGACCGTTCCGGATAGATCGGCTGGTCAAGCGTGAACTTGCAGACTGCGTCGGTGACGGGCTCGGCTGTAATAGTAATATCAGCCTGGGACATGGTGTGAACTCCGAGTTACCTTGGTATTGGGCCTACTGGAAATATACACCCAACCAGTCGAAACTCAAATACACACACGCTGGCATTGACTGGGTTGGGAATAATTGAATCTGGCTGCTTGGACCTGCCAGGGCTACAATGGGCAGTGAGTTCCCCGTTCTTATAGCCGCTGTGGCTGGCCCTGTTTCCCGGACGACAACCATGCTTAGTCTGCTCGGTAGCCGCCATCGGACCTCAGGCGGTATGACGCGTCGCCGGATGCTGCAGGTGGGTGGTGCCGGTATACTGGGCGTGAACTTTGACCAGTTACTGGCGGCCGAGGCGGTCGCCGACAATCGCCCAGCGCGGGCCAAGTCGGTGATCTTCGTGTTCCTCTACGGCGGCCCCAGCCAGCTGGAAACTTTCGACATGAAACCGGATGCCCCGGACACAATCCGCGGGCCGTTCAAGCCGATTGCCTCCCGCACTCCCGGCCTGCGAATCTGCGAGCACCTTCCCCGGCTGGCGGCGATTTCAGATAAGTACTGCACGATCCGGACGGTCAACCATTCCCAGAATGACCACAACGGCACGCACTTTATCCAGACCGGCATGCCACTGCCGCCCGCCAATCGAGGTTCTGCAAACGTGGCCGCCACCGACAAGGACTGGCCGGCATACGGCTCGGTGATTTCCTACCTTGATCAGCAGGACAAGGGTCGACAAGCTTTTCCCCGCTACATCTACCTGCCCAGACAACTGGGCCACTTTGCCGGTTACGATATCAACGGCCAGTACGCCGGCTGGCTGGGTAAGGCCTTCAACCCGATGGCGACCAATATCCGCAAGCGGGCCCATGACGATAATCCCTTTTTTCGAGATTGCACGGACGAAGAACTGAATTTTCGCCTGGCTGGCCTGGCGCCACGGCCAGAAATCACCCTCGACCGACTCGATGGTCGACAGACTTTGCTCGAGCAACTCGATCACGAACGCCGCCGCCTGGAACGTACTCGCCGGGTAAGGGAATTCGATCACGTCCGCCGCCAGGCAATGGACCTGCTGACGTCCCCCGATATCGCCCAGGCCTTTGATATTCGCAAGGAACAGGACGGCCTGCGAGATCGTTATGGTCGGGACCTGTTTGGCCAGTCGATGTTGATGAGTCGCCGACTGGTGGAAGCAGGTGCTCGCTTTGTGACGGTTGGCTGGGATATGGCCATTCGGGGAGATGATACCAGTAGCTGGGACAGCCATCGCAGCCTGACGCGAGTTATGAAAGATCACCTCCTGCCAGGACTGGATCGTAGCCTGCCCGTGCTGCTGGATGACCTGGCAGATCGAGGCATGCTGGATGAAACATTGGTCCTTGTGGCTGGCGAGATTGGCCGCACACCGAGATTTCTCAATCGCGGGACCGAGGATGGTCGCGACCACTGGAGCTTCTGCTTTCCGGCGCTGTTCGCCGGAGCTGGGGTACGCGGTGGTATTACCTACGGAGAGTCGGACAGCCACGGTGGATATCCCGTCTCAGATCCAGTGTCGCCGGCAGACCTGGCGGCTACGATCTACGAGTCGTTGGGAATCTCGCCCGAACGACGAATTCCCGACGCCGAAGGTCGACCCGTACCACTGGTCGAAGGTGGGCATGCGCTAAATCACTTGTTCAGCACGGGCTAACTCACTTCGTCGCCGGCAGGCTCCAGCGGACCGCCTCGATGTAGGTCTTCATGTCCTCGCGACGATAACTGTAGACCGAGACGAGATTGCCATCTTCCAGCTGGACAGTGTTGCCGAAGCCGCCGCCGCTGGATCCATGATTCACATCACTGATCACCATCCGGTCTTTTCGAAAGTTCCAACTGGCACCGTTGTCGTCGCTGATGATCGCGCGCAGTCCCAGTTTGTGTCCATCCGTTGAGTTGCTGCGGACTGTGAAGGTCAGCAACAATCGGCCATCTTTGAGCTGGATGAAGCGGGGGTACATTTCGCCGTAATGGCCAAAGTTGCCATGCCTGCGATGTTTCTTCCAGCAGAGGCCGTTGTCGCTGGACTCAAACAACAGCATCCTGTCGCCCTGATCGCCACTCTCCTTGTCCAGTACCTCGGGTGTACCCGGGATGTGCCAGTGAGGGCCGGTGCGGTCGACACGTACCGGATGAAACAGGTGACCATTGGCAGCTCGGAAAGTCACCGTCTGCGAGAAAAAGCCGTCGACGTCGATCCAGCCAGCAGTGTCGGGACGGAATGACCGATCCCAGGTCTTGCCGCTGTCGCGCGACTGCCAGATGCGAACCACCCTGGGGGCATTCTGCTTGCCATGCTGCATGCTGACTCCGACAGAGGTGATGAACTGGCCGGGGTTTTTCTTGTCGGGAATCTCAAAGGCCATCCAGTCAGCCACAGTTTCGGCACCGTCCGGGAAACCATCGGGGCCGATGCGAGTCTCCGACCAGGTCGTGCCGTTATCGACCGATCGGAAGATCTTGCTGTGGGTGTGCTTGGAGGGGTTCAAGGCATCATGAGCCAGCCAGTGGCAGGTCATCAGGATTGTGCCGTCATGCAGCGTCGTGAGGCCGAACTCGCGACCCTGGATGTCGATTCTCTCCTCGCGCGGACCCCACGTTGCGCCGCCATCCTTGGATCGCCAAAAGACAGCACGTTCGACGTAGCCGTCGATACCCGCGACTGGACCGAAACAGAATGCCACGACCAGCAACTCACCGTTCTTCAGCTGAGCAATAAACGGCTTGTAGTCGTTGGGGATGCCAAGCGGCGTGCGGCTGGCTGCGACATCGTCGCTCGATAGCTTTGTCGGATGCAGGATCCGAATTGGCTGGCTGTTGGCTTCCTCGCCAAGCAATCCAGCGCTGAGCAGCGATGTCAGCAGGAGTGTAATGATGATCTGTTGAAGGCGAATCATGGCTTGCTCCACGTTCTGGTTTCAGCGGCAGATACTCAACACGCTAGCACACTGGACTGACCGTTACGAACAATTGTTAACGACTGATCTGGATGTCGAGGAGGCTGGCAACATGCTCCGCCAGCAATTGTCCCAGGGCGTCCGCCGGCTTACCGCCAAAGTGGACGTTCTTGCCTGTCCACCATTGCTGGTAGAGGTCCTTGTCGTGATCCTTCACGAACTGCCATTGGTCACAGATAGAAATCGCGGGATGCCGCTGGATCACTTCCAGCGCCCAGGGGTTGAGGTACTTTTCCATCACGCCGGATGTACGGCGCGGGGCCTTGCCGTCGCTGGTCAATTTTCCGGCGAGCGGAAATCCGCGTGGGACCGGGCAGGTTGAGACCCAGATCAGCCTGGCCTTGGTCTTTTCCAGCTGGCTGATCACACTCTCCAGATTGGCCTGGTAAGTTGCCTTGTCGTTACCGGCATCCCAGTGGCCGAAATTGAAGCTGATCACGTCCCAGTCACGATCGGGTTGATCGTAAGCTCCCAGCCATTGCACGATACTGTTTTTTCCTTTCCCTGACGGGCCGCAGTTGGTGGGTGGATGATGAATGTTGGCCTTGCCTGCCAGGGCCTTTCGTAGACCGTTGTTATAATTGCCGGAAATGGAATCACCGATGAACAGGTAGCGGGGCAAGCCGTGGTCGTCGCTGGCTGCCTGGTCACCGATCGGCAGCAGGTGGATCTCGTCGGCACGGATCACGTCGCCCTTTTTGCGGCCAGTAATGCGGGCTCGGTTGACGAACGGCTGACATGCTTTTGCACCGATCACGTTAAACAACAGGGCGTTGGTTTGGCCGCCTTTCTTGAGTGACACTTCATAGGCATGTCCGTCAATAGTGAGCGTGCGAGGTTTGACGGTTGGATCCCAGAGTCCCACGAAGCGAGGATCGCCTGCTGTCGGTAAACGCGGTTTGAGGCTGGTATCAAAGTGGAGCCGAATACCGAATTCAGGGATCCAGTTCTCCTTTTCTGCAACTTCAAGTGATTGCTCGACACGGCCCGCATTCCGTAGCCGAACAACAGCGGATATCGGTCCCCTGGGCACCGGAAATTGAAGCACCTGGCTGGCCGCCTGCACTCGATAAGACAAGATGTCATCTTTCAGGCCAGATAACAATCTTGTATTCACATCGAGAGCGAACTCGGTTTCCCCTGTCCACTCGACCTCGAACTGGCCTTCCGAGTTGCGGACGTAGATGCCGTTGTCATCACGAGGCAGAACCAGGCCTGATACGGTGATCGGACTGTCGCCATTTTGTGCAGGGAGAGGGAGCTCCCAGAACAGCCCGGCGAGCAAGAAAAGGAAGATCTTCCTCATGACATGTCCTCTTGTCTTCGTCGTAACGAAATCTCGGCTGCTCTCCTTAGCATATCCTGTTTCTGCCCCAACTGCCCGCAGGTCTGAGTAAGGGAATTTCATGGACTCTTTCTGGCGAGTGAATATGGACTGATCTAAAATGGCTGGCACGTGCCAGTCGAATTCGGCCAGGCTGCAACGACAGTTCTTGTACCGAGTGGAGATACAAAATCATGTTCAGGCGATGCATGCTGTCGATAACGCTGGTCTGTCTGTTTACCGTTTCACTTGCCGCCCAGGCTCGGCAGGCTCCGCCTGGCACATTCAAGAACCTGGATCCCGCCGTCCTTGAGGACGCCCAGCTGGTTCGGGGCAAGCAGCTGTTCATCGATGACACGATTATTGAGGAGCTGCAGCAGGCTCGCCGCAGGCTAAACCAGCTGGTCAAGCACCCAGCGAATCCGTTGCTTGTGAAGCAACACGACTGGGAAGAAGACGGCCCCGGTTACGGCAACGTGCTTTATGACGCTGAGGAAAAGCTCTTCAAGATGTGGTACCAGGTCTGGAAAAAGACCGAGGGGACATCGACCGGTCTGCTCTGCTATGCAACGTCCAAGGATGGCATTTCCTGGACGCGGCCGACGTTTGACGAGAGGGCTGGTACCAACCTGGTTCAGCATCCGGCAGTCCAGGGATTTCAGTGTCCCGGCATTTTCAAAGATCTCGGTGAAAGGGATCCTCAGCGGCGATACAAGATGCTCTTCAGCTGTAACCCGGACGGGACTTCAGCAACCTGGCGAACAAGTGCAGCGGTTTCGCCGGACGGGATCCACTGGACGGTGGCTGGCCCGACAGACTTGATTCCGTTTAGCGACACACAGATCTGCCCCTTCTGGGACTTTCGCTCACGACGGTATGTAGCGATCCTCAGATTTGGACCACCAAACACCCGGCTCATCAGCCGCACAGAGAGTGCGGACTTTCTCAACTGGTCACCGAAGGTAACCGTGCTGCGACGGACCAGGATGGATGCTCATCAACAAACCCAGTTCTACCAGATGGCCCCGCTGCCTTATGACGGCGTCTACCTGGGATTGATCGGTACATATCACAATGAGTCACTCAAGCCGATTCCAGCTGACAAGCCCTGGACAGATCGCCAGGACCTGCAACTGGCCTTCAGCCGTGACGGTGTCGCCTGGTCACGTGTCGGCGGTGAAGGAGCTATCTCGAAACAGGCACTGGATGAAGATCGCGACTGGTCCAATGCCACTCAGCAGGCAACATTCCTGCCCTATGGCGAGAAGGACAAGGAGTGGGACTGGGGATACATCACGCCCTATTACACACCCCAGCCAATCCGGGTTGGTGACAAGCTCTACTTTTACTACTCGGGAAGCAACGCCAAGCACTGGTGGACCTGGAGCGGCGATCCACCCAAGCTGGATCCGGATGCCAGGCCTCCGGCCAAAGGAGTTGGGCTGGCCACCATCCGCGTTGATGGCTTTGTCTCGGTCGAGGCCGACGAGCTGGGCAGCATGACCACCAAACCGTTTGTCTTCCTGGGCGACACGTTGATCGTGAACGCCAATGCCGAAGGGGGCACGATCCGGGTCGAAGCGCTCGATGCGGAAGGAGAGGTGATCGATGGCTTCAGCAGCGATGACTGTGCAGTTATCATGACGGACAGCGTGCAGCACGTGCTGACCTGGAACAAGAACCCGAATTGCCAGCTCCTGCAGGCACGGGCAATCAAGCTGCGTTTTCACCTTGAACGGGCCAGCCTGTACTCATTTGAGCCAGCCAACAGGCACAATCACTACCTGCAGTCTTATGAATGATCGGAGAATGTCGAAATGAAGAATACCAGGATCGCCGTTGTCGCTGTCTGGCTCATGAGCCTTGCCGTGCTGCCAGGATGCTCGGGACCAGCCGGCGCAGATGCTGAATTTGCGAAGAAGGCATTTGCCGCCATGTCAAACAATGATTCGTCAGCGGAGGATTACATTGACTGGGAGAATTTTACAGCTGTTGGACAGGACGTGGGGCCGATCTACCAGTCGATGACCAGCGAAACGGACCGGGCTGAATTCCGCAAGGGATTCCTGATTGGTTTCTCCCAATCGTTCACGGGAACGGGTGCCGACGCGAGTAAATTGAGCAACTGGACCGTGGTCAGCGAAAGTCCCTCTGGCACGGTGGTTTCTGCTAAAGCGCCAAACGGCAACAAGCTCTTGATTACCGTGACGAAACGCAATGGAAAGCAGCTGATCTCGTCACTGAACTTGGACATGTAGCCACCGTCGCTATGACCCGGCCAGCCAGGATGGCAATGGCAGCTGGTACGACCGCTGGCCGCCGTACCCCTGGATGTCGAATGTCCTGCCGATCGTGATAGCAGCAAAGCTGCATTCCCAGTGTGTGGCGGCCATCGTGATGTAGTGGGTCTTGTCGTATACCGTCCATCGATTGCGGTGCTTGTGACCGAAGAAACAGGCCAACACACGGCCATCCTCGGCAAGCATTGAGCGAATCTCCCAGCCATTGTCGACATAGGAGTTTTGCTTGCCGACCGCAACGAAGGGCGTGTCGCCGCCCTGGCCTGAGCCCTTTTCGGGTGTGTGATGAAGTTCCTCGTGACAGAAGACGATTTTTGGCTTCTGGCGATTGTTGGCCAGGTCAGTAGCCAACCACTTCTTTTGCGCCTTGTCGATAAAATAGCCGCCAGTCAGTCCGTCGTGGCCGGCAGGCGGTGAGGAGTCGTCGGCCGCGTTGTTGCCATCGAGCACGATGAAGTGAATATCGCCGACATCAAATGAGTAATGACGATGCGGTGTGCCGGTCGCAGCCAGGAACTCGTCCTTGGTAATATCCTCGCCCGCATGCCCGCGCCCGATCAGGTCTGCAGGCGTGATCTTCTCTTCACCCCCCTTAAGCCATCCCACATCGTGATTGCCGATCACGTGGTAACGCGGACAGGATAACTGGGCAAACACACTGACATGGTGCTTCAAGGCCTCCAGCTGACCATCATGCATCTGCTGAGTTGTCTGGCCTTCGGCGATCTGGCAGCCAAAGTCGCCCAGGTCGAAAGCACAATGCGGCTTGAACTCCTTCATCTGCTCGACGAACTTCTTGAAATTCGCCTCATTGCCAGCTGCCCTGCGGCCCAGCAGATGAGGATCGGCGTTCAGACCGATACGCAGCGGTGGCCGCTTGGCCGTCGCAGCCAGGCTGCTTGATAGACCAGCCAGCGAGAGGCCGGCTGTTCCCTGCTTGAGGAAGCCACGTCGATCAATTCCGCTACCCGCTGTCGTTCTGGCTGCCATCTGAAGAGGTCCCTGGCTGGAGCTGATTGCTGTTGAACGTCCCCTAGTTGTACCGCAACCTCCCCTGCCTGCCGAGTTTCTGCCTGGCTCGCGGTTCTGCCGACAAGTTGCCTCTTGGCTGCACGCAGATCAGCAATCCTCTATCCTGTGGGTGTCCAACTGGAACAATCCTGGAGACGCATCCCATGTTTGAGCTGTCGCGAAGAAAACTGTTGTACGTCTGTCTGCTGGCACTGCTGTTGGTCCCTCAATTGGATCTGCAGGCCGAGGACGCCAAGGCCCCTGAAAAGAGCTTTAGTGTTGTCCTCCTGCCAGACACGCAAAACTATGCGGAGAAGTACCCGGAGACCTACGTCTCCCAGACGCTCTGGATCCGCAAACAGCTCAAGGCGGATAACATCAAGTTCGCGATTCACCTCGGTGACATCGTGCAGACGCCGACGGTCAAGAGCGAATGGGAGAACGCCCACCGTGCCATGCAGATCCTCGATGGCGTGGTCCCCTACAGCATGGTTCCCGGCAATCACGATATGGTAGTCAAGGATCGCAATACCACGCTCTACAACGAGTTCTTTTCACCTCGTCGTTTCCAGGATCGCAAGTGGTACGGCGGCCACATGGGGACCACCAACGACAACAATTACTGCTTCTTTGAAGGAGCTGGGCTGAAGTTCATGGTGATCAGCCTGGAGTTTGCCCCGCGCGATGAAACGCTCGAATGGGCTGCCGGCATCTGCCAGAAATATCCCCATCACCGGGTGATCGTGGCGACTCACTGCTATATGCGGCGCACCGGTCGGGATACCGGCTGTGCGACGTCATATAAAGTCGCTGGCAACAGCGGTGAACAGATGTGGCAGAAACTGATCCGCAAGCAACCCAACATCTTCTTTGTCATCAGCGGGCATGTGCTGGGAGTCGGACTTCAGACCAGCAAGAATGATGCGGGCGGCAAGGTGACCGAAATGCTCACCGATTACCAGGGACTGCCCAACGGCGGCGATGGCTGGCTGCGGTCGCTGAAGTTCATACCGGCCGAAAACAGGATCCAGGTGATCACTTATTCACCGCTGCTGGACAAGCTGAACAACGACGCTGCCGAGGCCTTCTCGATTGACTACCAGATGACTCCTGCCAAGTAGGCAGGCCGACCCTACTGAAGCGTCGATCCGCCGGGCGGCAACTGGTCGCGGCTCAGGGGGTTGTTGCCGGCCAAGCGAGGTGCTTGTGAAGGAAGCGAAAAGTGCCGACGCCGTGAATCGTATGCGGCCCGTCAAAGAACTCGATCTCGGTCTGCTCGCCGATGCCTAGCTGGTTGTAGTGACGGCGGACCTTTTCATACTCCCGCTTAACCCACTCCACCGGTGTACCACCGTCCCGCAGCCCCTGTTCCACCATGAAGGGTCGGGGCGTCATCAGCATTGCCAGCTCAGCATAGCTGGCCACGTGTCCCAGGTTCCATTCAAAGATCTCGTACTCTCGAGTGAAAATGTAGCCATGAGGATCGCTGTTGGTAGCAATCACCCGTGGCCAGTCCGTGAAGTCGCCTGAACAGATCGAGAGGCAGTATCGCTTGACCAGCGGAGGCACTCGCATGGCCGTCTTGCCTCCGTAAGAGAGTCCATAGAAGGCAATCCGGCTGGGATCGACCTCCGGCAGCGAACTGAGCCAGTCGATTGTCTGTTCGTGCTGGCTGATGATAAAGCTGAACAGCGATCGTCCCACGGGGTTGGCCATTCGTTGGATCACACGAAACTCATCCAGGCCCCGGTAGGGGTTCTGTGGCGCGTAAACGATGAAGCCTCGCTCGCACAGCTGCCTGCTGAACGACTTGTAGAGTCGATAGCTGCGGGGATCGCTGCTGATGGTATCCATTGCCGTCCCTTCCAGGCCGTGCTGGCAGACGACAACCGGACGCCGCTCTCCCGGCTGGATGTCGCTGGGCATCAAGAGAATGCCTCCGGCGATCACGTCTGGCAGGACGTCCAGCATGATCTCGTAAGCAACAAAGTCTTCGGTTTCCAACAGCAGGCGAGATCGTGGATTGGCCGCCAGGCGTTTCTCAGTCAGCATGCCAATCAGGTCACGATGAACAGTCCGGCGTTGAGCCCTCAGCTGCTCGGCCGCCTCGGCAGGATTGCTGGCATCGAGTTGCCACGACGTGGCTCGTACGTCATCGCTTCGCTCGATCAGCAACTGTACGTGGTCCTGCAGCTGAACGAATTGCCGCTGCTGTCGATCCTGTTCGGCTTGGTCGCTGATCATCGATCGCGCCGCAAGGGACTCGGATAATTCCCAGTCGGAGCGATCTTCGGCCGGGAGATCATTGATGCCGAGATGATCGAGGAAGGCTGTCAGAGCGACGTTGGTGCCGGCGGGACCCGTGCCACTGTCGCCGCTTACGGCGAGTACCAGTCGGTCTTCCTGGCCCCAGCGCTGGAAGTGTGCTACCGCCTTTTTGAATTCTGCTTCGACCGAGCTGAGCTTGCAGTTGACGATTCGTCCTGGAGCAGCACAATCGCGGCGGCCGGGTCGCGGCTTTGGCGGTCCGGCGACTTCGACGGCGGCAGCGGCCTCAATCACTATGCCACGCGGCATCACCATGCCAGCCAGTTCGGCATCGCCGAACTCGTTGAGTAGTCCCCAGACATTGCGATAGATCGGCTGCTGCCAGATCTCATCTCGCTGTTGGAAATATCCAGAGACCAGTGTCGATTGGATGCGGGGATCGAGGGCAGCGGCGTAGAGACTCAGTAGCCCTCCTTCACCGATGCCGACCACCCCGATCGGCAACTGCTTGTCGCTGCTCGGCAGTTGCTCGAACAGGTCCACGGCCGCGAGGATCTTCTGGACTTCATAACCGATCAGATGACGACCCATTTCAAAGGCCTGCCGGTAAAGGAATTCCCGATGTGGCTGGTTGGTAAAGGCGACAGCCGGATGGCCCGAATGCTCGTCGCTGCGGTTGATCAGGGTCGGGATCACGACCAGGCAGCCGGCGTTTGCCAATCGCCGGGCGAGTTGCAGTTGTCGAGGAAGCTGTCCGGTCAGTCCGCAGAATTCCGACGGTGACCAATCGGCGTCGGGCAGGGCGACGACAGCGGCTCGCGGTCGTTGTGGCGTCAGCAGCAGGCCCTCGGCGGTAACGCCGTCCAATACGACCCAGCGGACGGCGTGAAGTCTGACGCCCTGGCCGACTGCAAGTGGGGTGTCGGTCAACAGCGTGAAATCCTGGCGACCCGGCCGGCTGGCCGTCAATCGCGTATCGACGACTCCTAGACGGGACATCAGCCGCTTGCGTGTGCGGGCCATGATCGACTTGTGCCCGCCCGCCAGCGAATGGTAGCGCTCCCATATCCGGTTGCGAAGTTGCTCTGCCCTGGCGATCTCACGCAGGCAGTATCGCTGGATGCCGGCCACCATGATCTCATCGATGGGCTGCTTGATCGTGAGTGGCTGTGTGGCGGGCAGCGTCGGTTCGGCAGACGGGACGCTGCTGGCGGAAAGCAGCAGCAGGAGCAATGCCTGGAGCTGAACTAAAGATCGTACGATCACAGTTGCCACGTGGTTTACTGAGTGAGGCTGGCCGAATCAGACCGTGTCATTGTAAGTCGCTTAGCGCACGGTGCGGCTTGCACTGGCGACAATCTGTCAGATTCCGCGAGTCCTTTATCAGCCTGTAGCCATGAAGTGCCAGCTGTAAAATGTGAGCCAGCAGGCGAGATGGATAAGTCGCTTGGTTCGCAGTGGCATCCGGGTAAACAGGCACTGGCAAAGCCAGCCGACTAGCCAGGACAGCAGCAGGAAACGAATCAGGCGGGCTGGGATACTGATCAGCAGAAATGAAATCCATCCCTGGTCCTGGTCGCCAGCCGCGACGGCATAGATTTTGTACGGCCGCCCACTGAATGGTCCCAGGAACAGTGATTTTGTTCCACCCTGTTCAACCTGGTCCCCGACTTTTTCGACCATCTCGGCATTGATAGCTGGAATGCGGACGAGGAAATCCTCGGCGCTGGTCGCGTTGTGGGCTGCCCAGCTGTACATCAGGGTTCCTCCCAGCAGGGCCCCGATGACAGTCCAGAGGCAGGCCCAGCTGGCCTTGCGGGTACAGCTCAGGGCGAACCACGTCAGTAGCACGTCCGGGACGATGAAAAAAAATGTCGCTTCGGCAAATCCCCATCCGGCGGAAACGGCATTTACTGCCAGGGGGGGAAATCTCCCTCGGCGGCCAGTGCTGTCATTTGACATGAAAGCTGCTCCATGAATTGTGTCTTGTCACCGTCCCACTGTACCGGCTCGCCGACAAAAATGTCGAGAAAGAATGGTACCAGCAGTGCCTCCCCTTTGGGAAGCGCTTTGCCCAGCCCATGCATGAAGATGGGGATCACCGGGACGTCGGGATTCCGCTTGGCGATATGGGCAACGCCGGTTTTGAATTCGCCCAGTTGCTCGGGTTCGCCGCGTGAGCCCTCCGGAAAGAGGATCACGATTTCGCCCCGCTTGAGTGCCTCGTAAATACCGGCCAGTGGGTTCTTTCGCTTTGACTTGACTTCGCGATCCAACGGCAGGATGCCCATGATCTTGAGTGCGAACCACTTGAGCGGGGCATTGCGAAAGAAATAGTCCTGAGCGGCCACCGGACGCAGCTTGCGCAGCATCTTCAGCGGGAACATGCACATCAGCGTGATTGCGTCGAGATGACTGTTGTGGTTGGCAATCAGAATTGCCGGACCGTCACTCACCAGTCGCTGCCGGTGTCGCACGTTCATCCCGAGGATCACAAGCAGCACCGGTCGGACAAACAGTGCAAAGAACAGCATGCGGAGAAAATGGTTCATCGCTACCCTGGCCCGGTGCCAAACGTGTGGAACGGGAATGACCAGTAAAGGTAATGGAAGAACAGCGGTGCCGTGTAGGTCAGGCTGTCGATGCGGTCGAGGATACCGCCATGACCCGGCAGCAGACTGCCGCTGTCCTTGACCCGCAAGTCACGCTTGAGGGCCGAGATGTTGATGTCACCAACGAACCCTGCCACGGCAATGATGAGTCCGGCGACGATCGACTGTTGCGGGCTAAAACCAACCAGCTCCGGGCCCACCAGCCAGGCGATACATACGGTCGAGCCAACTCCGCCAAGAAACCCTGCCCAGGTCTTGCCGGGACTGACTCGCGGTACGATCTTCCGGCGTCCCAGGGACTTCCCCCAGAGGAACTGGCAGATGTCATTCAGCTGAGTCAGTACGACCAGGAACAGGACATAGCCAGCGCCAGGCAGAAGCTCCGGTGCGTCCGTCCGCTTGAGGATCAGCAGGAAGGCGGCGTGGCTGATGCAGAACACGGTCAGCATCAGGCCCCAGTGGATCGTGCCGGCTGAGCGATGGAAGCCATCCGTCTCACCGATCATCACCATTCGGACAGGTAACAGCAGGAACATATAGACCGGGATGAAGATGATGAACATTCCATACCATTCCATCCAGATCCAGTAGTACTGCAGTGGAATCGAGACGTACGCCCAGAACAGGATGCGGCGATCTGCTCGGCGGGTGGGGATCAGCGAGAAAAACTCCTTGAGTGCAAGGAAGCTGACAAAGCTGAAGAAGACGATCGACAGGGTCCGGTTGACGACCATCGCCAGCGTGAAAACTACAGCCATGATCCACCACGAGTTGATGCGTTGACGGACCTCGTTGAGGTTGGCATTCGGCTTGAGCGCGCGGAGGATCAGGAGCAGCGTTGACGCCAGAATGAGCGTGCAAAAAATGGCCCCGATCGACCATTGCACGACGGGCTGCAGGTCCATGAATCCCATCAGCCCACCTCCTTGAGTGCCTGGCGGGCTCGGTTCAGGACGGTGACCAGTAGCAGGAAGATAATCACGCCCAGGGCGATGTCCAGCCACTGGCCGGTGGAAACGCCACAGCCGACCAGCAGGCAGATCAGGCCGAAGGCGAAGGCCCGGTCACTTTTTCCCATCGGCCCTTCGTAATGCCGGCTGGCCCCGATCTGAACGGCGACGACTCCGGTCAATTCTGTGATTGCCGCCAGCAGGACCGCGACCACGACTAACTCGGGCCGAAATCCATCGACCAGTGCCAGTGGCAGATAGAGAGCGGAATCGGAGATCACGTCGCCCAGTTCATTCAGGATCGCACCCAGGTTTGACTTCATGTCATGTTCGCGAGCCAGCATGCCATCGATCGCGTTCAGCGCCATGCGGAGGAATAGCATGGCAGGGATCAGTAACAGAGGCCAGGATTCTTCCCGCCAGGCTGCCAGACAGCTTCCCATCGCAATTGAGAGCAGGGTGGCAAAGAGGGTGACCTGGTTGGCGGTAATGCCAAGTCGTGCCAGCAGGCGTGTGGCAGGTCGAAGTATGCCCTGGAAACGAGACTTGAGCTCGTAGATGCTGACCATCGGAGAACCCCACGTGGTGCGCTGGCCACTTTTGCTGATCACCTACCAGCCGAGACGGATGACCGGCGCACTGTACATCAAGCGACTGAACTTGGCAAATTGTCCATCTCCAGGCGACTGCCCGGGCGGCCTTGAGTACGGAGGCCCGTGGTGCGAACAGCAGGATCAGCGTCAGCGAGGTCAGTGCCCCCGCAATCATGGCTCCCGATTCATGTCCAAACTGGCCACGGATACCCCAGCCCAGACCGCCTGCCATACCGGTTGCCAGCACAGCCCAGAAGAGCAGGCCCGCATCGCTGTGCCGAGGATGGTCGAGATTTGTCTTGGCCGGTAAAGTTGGTAGGGGTTCTGGCACGGGGCGGTTCCGTGATTGGAGACGTGCCAGCGGTACAGCACGTGACTGCTGCCTAGTTGACCGGCCGGACGATCATCTTGAGAGAACGAGGATTGTTGTCGGTCAGTACCTTGGCTAGTCCTCGCTTACCGTCCTTCTCACCCATATGCGTTCGCTGTTTCCCGTCCAGGTAGAACAGCGTTAGATAGTAGGATCGGCGAGGTTTGATCTGCCCGTCCTTTCCCAGTTCGAGAGTTAGTTTCGTTTCCTTGCCTGCTTGATGTGACATCGACTTTCTTTCAGCCTGGTCGATGAGCGTAGCGCCGACGTCCGCTAGCAGCGGGTCGAATTCATAGAGTCGGACGTCGAGCGTGCGGCCTTCAAATGAGCCGACCTTTTCGGGCAGAACGACGGTAACCGTGACTTTGGCAGACTTCTTGTTCGCTGCGCCAGTAATTGACTCGAGACGAAACTTCTTCTGTTTGATGTCCCAGGTTTTGACAGCCTTGATTCCCTCCCGTGACACTGCGTGAAATGTGATCGTTACATTCTCGGACCGTTGAAAACCGATACGCGTGCTGAGTGCCATCAACTCGGCGTTGCCCTCGTTCAGGATCGCGTTGAAGCGGTGACGATTTGGGTCAGCCGCGTCGCGAATATGGACAAGCACCAGCGACTTTTTGAAGTCGAACTTGGGAGCGTCCTTGCCTGGCTGTAACAGTGTCCAGATTCTTGTCCAGTTCCTGGCGTCGGCAATAAAACTGCCAAGCTTGGCTTTGTCGATGGTCGGCCGTGTTGATTTCAACATTAACTGTTGGCTGATTTCGATTGGTTTTCGTTCCACTGCTTGCGTTGTCGTGATGAAACACGGCAGCAGGGTCGCGATCGCCGCCAACAGGATGGTTTGATTTTTCATGGCTACAGGTAACTCGCTGTACAAAACCTGGCTGATAACACTTCGTCGACGTTTTCAAGATATCGTGGTGCTGGCAGCTGGCCAACACCGCTGTTGCGGGTTGAATCAGCTTGGCACTTGTTTGACCGTCACGACAGGCGGGATGTCCTGCACGTTACAAATGCGTTGTACAATAACCTCGCTAGCAGTGGCGATATACTCCTGATGGATAGCACATGTATTCTCTGGGTGGTCGATTATCCCGTGTTTGTGATGGCACCACCCGCCGTGAGTGGCTGCGGGCTGGCGGACTGAGCTCGATGGGGCTGATGTTGCCGGAACTGCTCAAGGCGGATGAATCCTCGCAGGGTCGCGGGGGCACCTTCGGCCGGGCCAAATCCTGTATCTTCTGTTTCATGTTTGGCGGCCCCGCCCACCAGGATATCTGGGATCTCAAGCCGAACGCTGCGGTGGATCTACGTGGGCCATTCAATCCGATCAGTACGAGCGTGCCAGGCACGCACTTTGGTGAACACATTCCGCGCACCGCGGCGCTGGCAGACAAGTTCGCACTTGTCCGCAGCGTGACTCATCCAGACAGCACCCATACCGTGGCGATGCATTACATGCAGACCGGTATGCGGCATCGTCGCCCCAACACCAACCCCACCAACCTGGCGGACGACTTTCCCTGTTTCGGCGCCACCATGAACCTGCTTGAGCAGCAGCCTGGTCTGCTGCCGGCCGGGATTAGCCTGAATGCACCGGGCAACGAGATTCCCAGCGGCCACATCTTTCCGGGTTTCTTTGCCGGGTTCATTGGACGCCAGTACGATCCAATGTTTGTGACCGATGACCCTTCCCGACCTGGTTTCAATCCGCTGCCGGTGGCAGGCGGTATCTCGTCCCAACGCGTGGACCGTCGCGCTTCGCTGTTGAGTCGACTGGACCAGCTCAGGACAAAGCTGGATCATGTGCAGGCGGTCCGCGATGCCAGTAACTACCAGGCCAAGGCACTCAGCGTGCTCAACTCGCCCAGGGCCGTGCGGGCCTTTGACCTGGATCGCGAAAAGCGAACTGTGCGTGAACGCTATGGGATGACATCCTTTGGCCAGGGATGCCTGCTGGCCCGTCGACTGGTTGAATCCGGCGTACGGCTGGTGACTGTGAATTGGTCACGGGACTATGAGGCGCGAGTGGCAGATCACTGGGACACCCATGCCGATAACTTTGGCAAGCACAAGAAGCTGCTACCAGCCTTCGACCTGGGCTACTCGGCATTGCTCGAGGACCTGCAACAGCGAGGCCTGCTGGAGGAGACGCTGGTGGCGATCATTGGCGAGTTTGGTCGCACACCCAAGATCAACGCCAAGGCGGGCCGAGATCACTGGCCTGGCTGTTTTTCCATCACTCTGGCGGGTGCCGGTATCCGTGGAGGGCTGGTCCACGGCTCATCCGATTCGATTGCCGCCTACCCGGCCAGCGACCCGGTCAGTCCCGAACAGGTGGCTGCCACGATCTACCACGCCCTCGGTGTTTCTGCCTCAACTGAGTTGATCGACCACTCGGGCCGACCGTTCCCGCTGACAACTGCCAAACCGCTGCTGGGGTTATTTGGCTAGGCGGTCGCTGGTCCGATCAGTCGCGGAGCTTACTTCCAGCCGTTCTGGCGCTGCGGTGTGCCATTGGTCGTGAGGATCTGGAAGTGATGGAATCCAGCCTTCATGCCAGAGTACCGCCAGACGACCTTCTTCTCGCGCGTGATTTCAAACAACTTCACCCGGTCCCCCGAGCTGTGGTAGCTGGTAATCACGGTGTTACCATTCGGCAGCCGTTGGGCACCGCAGGCGTCATCGAAGAGCGTCTCGCCAATGTCCTCGTTGTCGACACTCCAGACGATCTCCCCCTGCCCGTCGACTTCGATAATGCGATTTCCATTGGTGCAGCCGATCAGCGTGTTACCATCTTTGAGGCGGATGGCAGTGAAGGGCCAGTCACGCTTGTCGCGTCCACGGTCGTCGGTTGGAAATGTACGCAGGACTTTTCCGGAGTCCGGATCGTATTCCTTAACGGCAAAGTCCAGCAGGTGTGGTGCGATATAGTTGCCGTTGGGCAGCACTCGGAGCATGCGAGTCTGCATGTGGAAGTTTTTGGTTTGACATTGAAGTGGCATGCTCTTGGTGATCGTTCCCTCGCGGTTAATCACCAGGGCTCGTGGCTGCGGACCCAATTCTGCGACCAGGAATGACGTGCCGCCATCCAGCGGCTGAGCTGTGCTGATCTCGCTCTGCTGTCCCTGGTACTCGAAGACGGTCTTGCGGGTCTTGCGGTCGACCACCACCACGCCACCCTTGGGAAAACGTTCGGTCGGATAGAGTGCCAGCAGGACGTTGCCATTGTCCAGTACCCAGCCATCGCTGGCCGGCATATCGAACTTCCACTCCAGACTGCCATCCTCGGCAATGATGACGGCCCGGTTCGCCTTGCCGAGGCCAAGAAAGGAGTGCTGGATGTCGGCGTCATCAGCACGGGCCGTGCCGGTCAGTGCGGCTGTCAGCAACCAGCAGAGGGACGCCAGCGTCGCACAGAGACGACGGCTGGAACTGATCGACGTGAGCTGCGATCTCAACATGGTATGACTCGCTCTGGACTGGGATGAAATGACTGCATGGTTTTCCGAATTTAGCCGGACCTGTTGGGGCTGCGACTGCGGCTAACGGAAACCACCGGGGATCTTCAGCACGTGCAGCTTCTTGCTGGCAAACAGGTACAGCTTGTCACCTTCTCGCCAGGGGCTGATCAGGCCATCGCCGCCACTCCACTCGGCAAAACCCCGCGGGTCGGGCGTGATCTTGATGAAGTCGTAAGTGTATCCATATTGGACTCGCGGCACATCTGCTCCCTTGCGACTTTCGGACCAGACGACCAGGTAACGATGTTTGCCGGTCGAATCGATTCCGAGGTAGCCAATAAAGCCGGGGCGGTAAATCCCCAGGGCTGTATCGGTGCCAGCCATGGGGCGAATCCTCGGATTTTGGGGAAAGAAATCCCACTTTCTGCCGTCCTTGGAGCGGGCGAATCCGACGCTGCAGAGGCCGGCATTATCGGTGCCACGCATGAACGAAATCCACTCACCTGTCGGTAACCGCTGGACGCTGTGATAGGACGACGTGCCGTACATCCACTCCTCGCGCGTCGTCGCCATCACGGGGAGAATGTCATGCACGCTGACCTGGCCAATCGTCTTGTCCTTGAGCACGGTCCACTCGTGGGAGGAGAGATCGGGCGATGTCGCCAGGGCGGTCATCTGGTTACCGCCGCCCGGAAAGTTGGGGTCGTTTTCCCAGGCAGTGTGAAAGTGGTTGTAGTAATGGAAGTACATGAACCACAGCTGTTCATCCTCGTTCCAGACGACCGAGGGGCTGGAATAGTGAGAGGGGTCGCCTACCTTGCCTGGCGAATGCGGATTCACCAGGACCATGCTGTGCTCGCGGCCCGGATCGATCTGCTTGAGCTTGCTGTAAGGCCCTGTAATGCTGTTGCCAATCGCGCAGCCGATACCCGAGGTGGGATCGTGGTGGGCATAGTAGAGATAGTACTTGCCATCCGCATTCAGTCCCCGATCGTTGCGAACGACGGAGGGATACCCGACGCTGTCCTGCTTGCCCGGTGTCGCAGTCCAGGTGCTGAATTCCCAGGGCTCGCTGCGCCGCAATACCTGCGTCGTCTGCATCGCGACCAGTGGCAGCTGCCCCTTCATGTCGGACAGGTCAACGCACTTGAGATTGTTCGGAACCGCCGGGTTCTGCACATATTGTTGATCCGCAGAGCTGAGCTGACCGAGTGGAAGTGTGGTCTGCTGCTTGTCGGTACGCAGCAGCACAACGTTGCCACCGCTTTGCGAGACCAGCGTGGCCTGCAGGGTGAATTGCCCGCTGCTGTCCTTCCAGGTCCTCGGCGTTTCCTTGCGCTGACCATACAGAGCTGAACTGCTGCAACAGCATCCCAGCAACAGCAGGCAGGCGGTCAGTCGTTTCATGGCTCAAACTCCGTAGGCCATTATAGACGCCGCTTAATGGAGCTGCCGCTGCCGCCGCTCATTCCCCTAGAAAAGCCCCCGTCGTCCTGCAGTTGGCCGAGGGCTCTTTGACCCTGGCCGGATGATCGAAGATACTCTGGAGGCTGTCACATGTATTGTCCCTGCTGCGAGTCGTACTGCCATGCAACGGATGCTTCCGCTCTTATTCAGTATTTTCCTGGTCTCTCCCCTGCTGGCCCACGATTACTGGCTAGCCCCCGCTGACTATCGGCCCGCTGTCGGCAAGCAAGTCGACGTACGGATGTTTGTCGGTCACGAATTCGGTGATCTCAAGGAGCGATCCTTGCAGCTGTCGCGCACGGTGCGGTTCCGATTGCTCAACAGTCGTGGCCAGTCGGTGAATCTGTTGCGATCGGAGACCGATGGTCAGAAGCCGTTGGTTCAACTGCGTCTGGCGGACCCCGGCACGCACCTGTTGTCGCTGCAACGCGACTGGTCGATGATCGAAATGGAAGCAGAAAAGTTCCATGGCTACCTGGAACACGAGGGACTTACGGATGCTATCGAGCAGCGGGAGCAGGCGGGTGAGGCGGACCAGGCGGCGAGTGAACGCTATCGGCGGTACCTCAAGTCACTGATCTTGGTTGACGGCGTTGCCACGGACACCTGGCAGCAACGACTGGGCCACCGCCTGGAGATCATTCCCGGGGCAGACCCCTCGTCGGTGAAGCCGGGTAGCACCTTGCCGGTGCAGGTCTTGTTCGAGTCGCGTCCGCTGGCCAATGTGCAGGTGACGGCAATGGGACGTAATGGCGACGATGTGACAATTCACAGCCAGCGGACCGATGCCGAGGGACGGGTCCAGTTCACGCTTGACCACCCGGGTGAGTGGATCGTTCGGCTGGTTTACCTGCGGCGCTGCCCGCGGCCCAAGAAAGCGGACTGGGAGAGTTTCTGGTCGGCGATGACTTTTGCAGTTGCGGGCGACAGCCAGACGGGCACCAAGTGAATTCGACATGGCCAACGCCGGCGGAAGGTAATCGAACAGCGGAGCAATCGTCGTGAACCAGGCACTCTGCTTCCTCTCTGCAACCGAGATGGCACAAGCCGTGAGGGACAAATCCGTCTCAGCGGTGGAATTGACTGAGTCGGTGTTGGCTCGCATCGAGCAGCTCAATCCGCAATTGAATGCCTATTGCACACTGATGGCCGATTCAGCTCGCATGGCGGCGGCAGATGCTGACAAACAACTGGCTGCGGGAGAGCCCATCGGGGCCCTGCATGGCGTGCCAATTTCGGTCAAGGACAACCTCTCTGTGAAGGACTCACGCACCACGTTTGGCTCCAAGCTGAACGAGCATCAGATCACGAGGGAAGATGCTCCGGCAGTGGAACGACTTCGAGCGGCCGGTGCAATCATCGTGGGTCGGACGAATTCACCGGAATTCGGCTGGAAGGGTGTCACCGACAATCGTGTGTTTGGCACCACGCGCAATCCCTGGAACCTGGACGTGACGCCGGGAGGATCGAGCGGTGGTGGCTCGGCTGCTGTGGCAGCGGGCCTCGGACCAATTGGCATCGGCACCGATGGCGGTGGCTCGCTCCGCATTCCCGCCTCGTTCAGTGGCCTGGTGGGACTCAAATCGTCTTACGGACGGGTGCCAACCTGGCCAGGAATCTCGGTCGGCTCCCTGCGGCATGTCGGTGGTATGACCCGAACCGTGACTGACTCAGCCCTGCTGCTTAACGTGATTGCCGGGCCGGACGACCGGGATGCCGACTCACTGCCGGCCGAGGATCTTGATTATGTGGCGGAACTGGATCATGGCATCGAGGGGATGCGGCTGGCATACAGCGCGGAGATGGGATATGCCACCGTCGATCCCGAGGTCGCGCGGCTCTGCGAGCAGGCGGCGATGCGACTGAGTGAGGCCGGTGCAACGGTCGAGCAGGTCGACCTGGACTGGCAGGATCCCTACGAATGCTGGCGCGTCTTCTTCTACGGTGGCAGCGCAGCTCGATTGGGGCGCGTCTACAAGGAACAGGGCCATCTGCTGGATCCTGGCCTGTTGCCCTGCGTTGAGCAGGCAGTTCAGCTGAGCGGGCTCGACTACAGTGACGCCTTGCAGGCCAGGGACGAGTTCTGGCACCAGGTCAGGCGCGTCTACGAAACCTTTGATCTATTGATCACACCCACCCTGGCGGTGCCACCGTTCGCAGTCAACCAGGACAATGCGGATCCCTTTCCGGGAGAGCAACTGGGAGATCTGCAGTGGACCCGCTTTACCTATCCGATCAACTTGACCGGACAGCCTGCCATCAGTGTTCCGGCTGGCTGGACCGAGTCCGACCTGCCGGTGGGACTGCAGATCATTGGCAACCGATTCGATGACCGCCGGGTATTGAGAGCGGCCCGGGCACTTGAGCTGATCCAGCCCTGGGCTGACCGCTGGCCGCAGCTTTGAATGACATTGAGATCCTTCCCTGGAGAGCGACGATGAGTGAATCCGTGCTGCTGGCAGCCCTCGAGCTTCCCGAGTCTATCATCCTGGGCGCGGTGATCCTGGGAGCCTGCTATATCGTCGGCACGCTGATCGAAACCCGGTCGATTGTGCGCACCAGAGCTTACCAGATCGAAGACCAACTGGACCCGCGCTGTCCGATTGAGCCGGGAGCCAATTTGAAGCTGATCACGGCGGAGACGGTGCTGGAAGCGGGTATGGCCGTTGTGGCGCTGCAGGGAGGAGTCTGGTGGAATGCCGAGGTGGTGGCCGTGGAAGCGGCTGGCATGGTCCGCGTCTCCTATGACGGCTGGAACGAATTTGAGGTCATCGCTCGCGAGCGGATCATGATCGATCCGGAAGCCTGACGTTGGTCCTGGCACTTCGACCGTCTTCAGTGGTCGGAGTAAACAGAGAAAATCCTGCTCTAGGTATTCGCATTCAGCTCGATTGCCTAGCAAAATAGGGCTTCATCCATTGAGCACTCACTCGCTTGCGGAGTGTAACTCCTTAGGGGGTCGCAGCCGGAACAAGGTGTGAAAGGCGAAGCGCCATGCGCAGCACGATTGTTTTATCACTTGTGGGAATCATGCTGGTGGCGGCCGCACCGCTGACAGTCGCCTTGTTGACTGCCCAGGTTGACGAGCCAATCGGCCAGCCGAAAGCACCGCCGGATGATAAACTTGGTCCGGTCACAGAAAAGCGGTTTCCCTCGCTCGTCGTGCCCGAGGGTTTCAAGGCAACCTTGTTCGCCTGCGATCCACTGGTGGAATACCCTTCGGTAATCTCGATCGGGCCCGCGCAGGGGACTTTGTTCATCGCGCACGACTATGTGACTGGCCTTGGCGTTGAAATCGTCCGCCGTGATGAGATTCGGCTGGTCAGCGATACCAACGGCGACGGTTACGCTGACAAGTCGCTGCGCTATGCCGGAGGATTCAATTCGATCCAGGGCCTGGCCTACCATGCCGGCAGCGTGTACGTGATGCATGCTCCCTTGCTGACGTCCCTGGCTGACATCGATGGTGATGGAGTTGCCGATCAACGACGCGATCTGATTGAAGGCCTGGGTTTGCCACCCGAGGAAAACTCAAACCGACTGCATTGTGCTAATGGCGTGGCGGTGGGACACGATGGCTGGCTTTACCTGGCCCTGGGTGACCGGGGGTGCGATGTCGAGCGACCGGAAGGAGACCGGTTGCTGTTCCAGCAGGGTGGCATCCTGCGTTGCCGTACCGATGGCCGAGATCTGCATGTTTTCGCGGACGGTTTACGGAATATTTACGATGTCGCCCTCGACGAGGAGCTGAATGTCTTTGTCCGGGACAACGAAAATGATGGCGGTGATTACATGATCCGTGTATGCCATTGTTTCCATGGATCCGACCATGGTTACCCCTACCTTTATTACGAACGGCCAGCGGAAGCGATGTTGCCGCTGGCGGATCTCGGCCGCGGCTCATCGGCCGGAGTAGCAAGCTACCTGGAGACAGCCTTTCCAGGTGAATACGGAGACAGTCTCTACTTCTGCGAATGGGGGCGGGCGGTCGTCCGCTATCCGAAACAGCGAGCGGGCAGCAGCTTCAGCACGATGGCCGAAGTTGATTTTGCAGCGGGTGCAGATACCGACCCGTACGGCTTCAAGCCAACCGATGTGGTCGTCGATTACGATGGTTCGCTGCTGATCTCCGACTGGGCAGACGGCCAGCGTCCCAAGCGGGGTCGAGCCAGGATTTACCGGATCGAACACACCGAAGGCTCCAAAGCTGTAGAGCCTCAGCCAGCGGTCTCGCATGACTCAGGGTTCCCTGCACTACTGGCCGCCCTGGAGTCGCCAGGATCTCACCGGCGGATTGCGGCCCAGGAGGAGATCCAGCGGCGTGGCAGCGAGGGTCTGGCTCAGCTCAAGCAGGCGCTCGACGACGGTATCAAGTCGCCGCTCGGTCGCATGCATGCGATCTGGGTCCTGGCACAGGTGGAACAACAGCAGGCCATGGATGATATTTTTGCGATGGCGGAGAGCGACGATGATCCAGCCGTACGTGCTCAGGCTGTACGAGCGCTGGCCGACCTGGCGGACCCGGTGCTTGCCCAGCACAAGCTCGCTGCGGGCCGGGGAGATCCACAGGTTGCCGAGCGGCTGGTCGAGTTGGTCACGTTGCAGGATGACTCCCGCCTGCTCTTGGAAGTCCTGGTGGCACTGGGGCGGCTGCGTTGGTCGGATTCGGCAGCATGGCTCAGTCGTTACTGGCCGAATGTGAAGCGGGATTCAGCTCTCAACCATGCTGCCATGCAGCTCTTGCGGCGATCCGACAACTGGCCCGCCGTCCTGCAGCTGCTCGATTCAGCAGACGATGAATCCGAGCACGGTCCTGGCTTACACGAGCTGGCATTACTGGCGATCGCCAACCAGCCACAGGAGCAGATCGTCGATGGCCTGCTGGCGCGATTGCAGGACGAGAAGGACGCTCAACGCCGGGCCGAATATGCTGACGCGCTGGCTCGGGTCTACAAGAAACCGGCTCGCTGGACGTACTGGGGTTTTCGACCACCTCCGCGGCCAGCTCATCCGGATAGCTGGGAAAAGACCGGTATCATAGAAACCGCGCTGGACGGTGCTCTGGCGGATCCCAACCCCATCGTTCGGCTGGCGGCGTTGGTCCAGATGCGGCGAGAAGCGGTGCCGGTCAAACTGTCGTCGCTGTCCGCCTGGCTTAAGACCGAACGCGATCTGGAGCGGGCCAGCCAGCTGCTGGAGGCGCTCGGCGACTATCCAGCAGCGGATGTGGTGGGCTTGCAGGAACAGGTGTTACGCGACAGGACGTACTCGGCTGCCAACCGCCTGACCGCACTGGCTGCGTTATCGGCCGAGCTGCCCGCAGGCGACAGCGACGGTCTGCTCGAGATCGGTAACTCGATCGAAGAAGGGCCAGTGCTGGCAGCACTGTTGGCTGAACTGGGCAGTCGACCAAAGACGCCGGCTGAGGTGCTGTTGTTAGAGCGGGTCTTCTCAAGCAGTGCGATTGTTCGGGCGGCGGCAGTGGATGCATTGACGGCGAGAAAGAGTGACAAGCTGGCGAGCCATGTCGTGCGCATGCTGGAGGACGACGATGCAGGCGTCCGTCGCTCGGCGGCTGTGGCGGCTGGGGTGCTGCAAGTTGTTTCGGCAGCTGAGCCGCTGCGAGGAATGGCTTTCGACGAGGATCGGCTGCTGGTTGCAGCCTGCCTGGTGTCGCTCAAGCAACTCCGCGATCCAGCTGCCGTGCCACAGGCGGTGGTGGCACTCAAGCGAGAGGAGACACGGCTCGAGGCAATTTCTTACCTGGAGTCATTTGGCAGTGCCTCGCAGCTGGAACCACTTGAGCAGCTGACCGAATCGAATCGGTCGATGCAAGTTCTGACCGGCATTGCCCGGGCTCTGTCGGCCTGGCAGGCCAGCTCAGAAGATGACCCCCGTCGGAGCCAGGCGATAGCCGACGCGCTGGCGGTCACGCAGGTACGCAGTGGGACGGTGCTTCATGTGAAAATACGACACGCCGTTCTGATCGGCGATGTACCGCAGTTGCTCGAGCAACTTGGCGGACTTGAGCAGTTGCCAGCTGGTGAAGGCTGGCTGCCGCGGATTGCCGCGGGACTCGATGCAGGTTTTCAATTGCTGCCGGAGGCCAAGCCGCAAGGACCCGCTGGGCTGCATCGGCTGGCAGTGTCCGATCTGCTGATGGAGCGGCCGGGAGACTTTGAGTTTCTCGGTTCCTGCAATCGTCCCTGGCGTATCTGGCTCAACGGACGTGAGGTATTTCAGCGCGACAAGGCAGCCAAGTACAGTCCCAACTCGGAGCGATTTGAGGCCTCACTCAAGAGGGGTCGCAATCGCCTGATCGTGGAGATTAAGGAAGCGACTGTGGAAGCGAAATTGCATTTGCGGTTTCGGCCAAAAAGTTCCAAGGCGGAGCATGAGCGATTGATCCAGCTGGCCCTGGCAGGTGGTGGCAGTGAGGTGCGCGGACGCGAGGTGTTCCTCAATGCTGAGAAATCCCAGTGCATCAAATGTCATCGACTCAGCGAGCAGAAGGATGGCAGAATCGGGCCAGACCTGACAGGGATTGGCAGCCGGTTTTCGCGGATTCACTTGATCGAGTCGATCCTCGAACCGAGTCGGACTGTGGCCCCCAGCTATGCGACCATCGCGGTGGCGATGAATGACGGGCAGGTGCTGACTGGAGTACGGATTTTGCAGACCGAGCAGATGCTGGTTCTGGGTGACAACCAGGGCAAGCTCCACACACTGTCTCGATCGGAAATTGATGACGTGCGAGTGCAGACGCAGAGTACGATGCCTGAGGGCCTGGAGAAACGACTGACGGATCGGGAATTCCTGGATCTGCTGGCATTCCTGACTTCACAAACGAAAAAGTAGGGTGATTCGGTTCTGTGGCTGGCGGATGCTTGTGGCATTCATTGGCTGAGAGCCTCAATTGCTGGGTATGAACTGTTACTGCCATGAAAGGTGAATCGATGTTCTTTGAGTTCCGAGTCTTGTGCGTGTTGCTGTGTGGCCTTTCGATGCTTTGTGTCAGCCTGCCGGCTGCCGAGGAGGATCCGGAGGTGGACCCTAAGATTGTCTACAAGGAAGACCTTCTCTATGGTCGCGTACATGGTGCCGGATTACTGGCCGATGTGGCTTACCCGGTCTCGGACAAGCGGCTGCCTGCGATTATTTCTGTGCACGGTGGACGCTGGCGAGGCGGGCACAAGAAGGATGGGTCGACGATCAAGGTCCAGCAGTGGGCGGGCTTTGGATTTTTCGCGATGTCGATCGACTATCGATTGGTGGGAGCCACGCCTGCGCCGGCCTGTTACCAGGACTTTCAGTGCGCCATTCGCTGGGTCCATGCGCATGCCAAGCAGTACAACATTGATCCAGAGCGAGTCTTTCTGATTGGGCAATCGGCTGGTGGGCACATGGTTTCGCTGGCCGCCACGCTGGGTGATGGTCCTTTCAAGCGGACTGGTGGTTGGGAAGATGCCAGCAATGACTTTCGTGCGGTGATCAGCGTAGCGGCGAACTATGAGCTGACCACACTCAGCTGGGGTAACATCTGGACACCACCCTTTGCCACCGATCCGGTCGAGGCTCGCAAGCTGGCCTCACCGGTCAATCATGTCAAGAAGGATATGAAGCCGCTGATGATCCTGCATTCTGACAACGACCGCTCGGTACCGATTAAGAATGCCCTGTTGATGGTCGACGCTTTAAAGGAGGCCGGAGCGAAGCATGTCTTCCATCGCTATCCCTCGATGGGTCACATGGGAATTACCGACGAAGTGATTGAGCGAACACTGGAGTTCATCAAGCAGCAGTGATGGAGAGGTGTCACTGGCTGAGGCTGAATTCTGATTTTGTCGAGTGATGCTGGCTGTGAGATCTTCTGGCGAAAATTCTCCGTCCTGGATCGCCTTACGAACACTTGCAAGGAAAACACCATGCGAATCCATTGCCAGACGTCCCTGTTTATGAGCTTGCTGGTCCTGCTGCTGTCTCTTCTTCCTATCCAAGTTGGCGGAGAGGAGAAGCTTGAGGTCCGTGCCACAGCTGGTTCACGATCACAACCGCTGTCACGTATTCTGTTCGGTTCTTGCGCCAAGCAGGACCAGCCGAAACCGATCTTTGAGACGATCGTGGCCCAACAGCCCCAGCTGTTTATTTTCCTGGGAGACAATATCTACGCTGACACCACAGAGATGGATCTGATGCGAGCCAAGTATGCCCAGCTCAAGGCAGACAAGGGTTTTGCCCAGTTGATCAAGGCCTGCCCCGTGCTGGCCACCTGGGATGACCATGACTACGGCGAAAATGACGCTGGTGCGGAGTATCTCAAGCGGAGTGAATCGCAGCAGCTGTTCGTCGATTTCTGGAACGACCCGGAGGATTCACCACGCCGCCAACGAGCTGGCGTTTATGATGCCCACGTCTACGGTCCGAGGGGCAAGCGTTTGCAGGTGATCCTGCTTGATACACGCTACTTTCGTGGGCCACTCAAGAAGGGTGACCGCCGCGTCGGCGGTCCTTACTACCCAAACGATGACAAGAACATCACGATGCTGGGTGAGGCGCAATGGAAATGGCTGGCACAGCAGCTGCGGCAGCCGGCGGAGATTCGTATTATCGTATCGAGCATTCAATGCGTTTCTGAGTCGGCGGGTCAGGAGACCTGGTCTAACCTGCCGGCGGAACGTCAGAGGTTGTTTGATCTGATTGCCAGCAGTCGAGCTAACGGGGTGATGATCATCAGTGGTGACAGGCACTGGGCGGAACTTTCTGCCACGACCGATTCGACGCCCTACCCGATTTATGACCTTACCTCCAGCAGCTTTAATGTGCCGCATGGTCGGGGAACTCCCACGATCAACAAGTACCGTTCCGACCCAAACACGTATCATCAGTCGAATTTTGGTGCTATTGAAATAGACTGGAAGCTAGATGATCCGCAGGTCACACTGCGCGTGCTGGATATGCAAGGTGATCCGAAGATCGACAAGACGATACGACTCAGCCAGCTTCAGAGGGCAAAATCGCTTCGACCGCGCTGATGCCCGCGATTGATGACGGTTTGACCTTGGGATAAACTAGACCACTTGCACCGCCGATAATGAGTGGTGTGGTAATCCCCTGTAGCTCAGTTGGTAGAGCGAGTCCGCCTTCGGCGGATTAACCGCCTTGAGCGACTGGAGAGTAAAACAGAGACGCTAATCCCCTGTAGC